>WNFT01000116.1_pt1 | contig 85538 bp, 68 predicted proteins | sample 5400191 | NCBI WGS metagenome assembly WNFT01 (sample SAMN13153359, study PRJNA577476) | soil metagenome | isolation source: 80 cm saprolite under Madrone tree | place: USA:California | collected 2016-06-14 | reverse complement strand
CACGATCGAGAGGTGTCGGCGATCGCAGTCCAAAGCGGCGGGCAGGTGTTAGCAAACGCCGACACTTGCGGATAAGGCAGTTTTCGCGAATGAGGGAAAGAGCGCGGATGTATGAGCCTTTCATTGCCGCGGCGGCTCGTAAACATGGAGTCGATCCTCGGGTGTTATGGACGATCGCATATTTAGAGACGCGTTTTCGGCCTGAGCTGGTATCGCCTGCGCGGGCTCGCGGTCTGATGCAGTTCATGCCCGGTACGGCGAGGCGGTTCAATTTAACAAATCCTCATGATGGGCCTGCGGCTATTGATGCGGCCGCGCGATATGTGAAGGAGCTGGTTGGTGAATTTGGCGGGCGGCTGGACTTGGTGCTCGCGAGTTACAACGCGGGTGAAGGCGCCGTTGATTGTTATCGCACGGGGCGAACAATAAGGACTTCGGCCGGCAGAGTTATCAACCCGCGCCGTATTAAGACGAGTGGTGTTCCTCCCTACGCGGAGACGGTCTCGTATGTGAAGCGGGGCCTGCTGGTTTTCTCACGGGTAACGTCTGCGGGTGTTTTTAACCCTGAGCTAATTGCAGGAACGAGGGCTTTGCAATCACCTCCAATGGCTATCGCGGTGAGTGACCAGCGCATTATTGATAGTGAGTTGCGAGAGCTTGGAGGGTTGCCGGTTACGATGCTTTTCTCGGGAGTAAAGCAGATTGGTATTGGTCAGGGTGGTGGTCAGACTGGTGGTAACGAGGTGGCTATCGCCCGTCGCGCTAGTGCGAACGGAGGAGATAGCGCGGCATTTGAAACAGTCTTTTTTGATGTGCATTCCGGCGCGCGTTATCTGGTCAGCAAAGGTGAGATTGTAAAGCCTTTTGATGTCGTGGAAGCGAGCGGAGCTAGTGGGAATGCGGGGGATGGAGAGGTAGTTCACCACGTTGTTGCGAAGTCTTTTTATCTTGGTGCGGGCGGGGAATAGTAGCTTGTGGGAGCACTTAAACTTTTCCATTTTAAGAAAGAGGCGTGTGTCTCCTTGAAGATTTGAGGAAACAACCGCGGAAAAGAGAAGCCAATTATGAGTAGAGATAACGATGGGCGAGCAGCAGTCGTCAGTGGGAATGAGATCCCCGGAGAGTTAAGCGACCTATTGGCCGACTTGGAGTCGGATCGAGGCGTTCAACTGAGTCTTGATGTGCCGCAGATGCGGCAGCCTCGATATGCACAGCAATCAGAAACTCAGGCGGATGGGAGAGAAGATGGAACGGGTCCGGTGATTCCGGCAGTAAGAGCGCGTGGTGGAAAAGGATTGTCTTCAGGTCCTGCGGTTGTTTATCGAGATTCGTCTGATGTCCAAACCATACTGAATTTAACGTGGTCGATGATGATCATGGCGCTGCTTTTGGTGGCGAGTGGTGTCGGCAATATTTATCAGTACCTGCGCCGGCCGGACAGAATTGTTGTGGACGGCGGAACCGGTCGGGTGCTTTCAATCAACAACCGCAATTATGGCCGAGAGGAAGGGGTTGAGTTCGGCCCCGACAGACTGACGCAGCAGGATAAGGTTTACATCACGAAAGAATTCGTGAAGGCGGTATATCAGGTCGATCCGGAAACCAGGCCTCGGGACATTGAGCGAGCTTTGACAATGATGGTTCCGGACTCTGCGGTGAAGTTCTCCAAGTGGATGCGGGAAAAGGGTGTGTTAGATCAGCAGAAAGTGGAGAGTTGGCAAACGATCTGGAATCCGATGGACGTCTCGGTTGATAAGAATGACGGTTACACCGTGAACGTCATTGGCAAGCAGGACATTACCAAAGTAGTGAATGGAGTCACGGTGACAGAGGCAAGGCAGTTGCGGTTAACGATCAAGCTTGTGGCTGACAATAAGGGCCGAGCGGATCGTAACCTGCGGTCAGGGTTTTTGGTTTCTTCACTGGACTATCAGGAGTTGAATGATCCTGTAAGCAAAGGTGTTGGGCAGGAGAATGGGGCAGTGATCTCACCTGCGTCGAAATCGACGCAGGCTACACCGGTGACCGCTCTGCAGAGTCAAGAAAAGTAGTCTAGATCGAGTGAGAAATGGAGTCTTTCATGTTTAAGCACGGGAATCGTAGACGCTCTCAGGTTATGGGAGTGGTTTTGGTTTTAATGATGTTCTCTGCCTTCGTAGTGGCGCAGCAACGAGGGCAAAGTAAGCAGCCTGAAAAGTCTGCTCAGGGGCATAGGCCTGTCGCGCGAGTGGTGCCGCCGGCGGCGAAGCCGTCTCCTTCACCCACGTCGATGGTGCCTGTTGCCTTAGTGAATCCGTCGCAGCCTGAGTACATGTCGGGAGAGGCCAATGTCACTGTGCGGGGAAATCAGAATCCGATTATCCGGCTGGGTTTGGCGCAGAACGGAGTGAACGTCATTGAGTTCCCTGCGGCTGATTCCTTTTTCATGATTCATCCTGGTAATTCGGAGCTCGTCTCATTTGATGAAGAGACTGCGAAGTTAAGTAAGCGGTCTCTTGTCTTGCGGCCGGGGGCGGCTTTTGTGGCGCCGCCTGCGGGATCGACGACAAGAGGTCCGTCGGCCTCGATCAGCGTGCAGATGCAGTCGGGGATTGTGGTCACTTTCTTGATCTATCCGGTGCGCGAACTTTCGCAAAATGCGCATCGGTGCGTAGTGATGTACAACCGTGATGAGGTGGTTGCTGCTCGCAAAGCCGCGGGTTTGGCGGTCAATCTTGACGGGAGAGAGCCTGCTCCGAAACACGGTAATGGATCGATGCGGTTTGGTGAGGATAGCGATGACGAAGAATTGATCGTTCCAAAAAGGTCGCCATTGATTGCCGACGTTGATAGCAGTCGCGCTGATGAGCGCGTTCGCGACGGTAAGGTTTCAAAGAAACGGCCCAAGCTATCGGAAGTTGCAAACCGCGCGTTGAAGGATGCGATTAAGAATCCGAGCAAGATGGGTGCGTTTGCGAAGTCGAACCACGGTCTTAGTTTGGCGGTGGCGCTAGTTGTTGATTTGGATGTTCAAGCTCGGATGGTTGTGATTGCTGTAAGAAATGACGCTCAGGGCGTGTTGCGAATTGTCCAGGGAAATCCGGAGGTTTATGTGCAGACCTTCGATGACAATGGCAAGACGATTCAGTTGGAACAGGTGAAGCGTTTGTATGTGGAAAGTACTTCTCTGGAAGGAAAGCTGAACAAGGGCGAGGTTGTTTACTACGCGATCGTTTATGAGGCGCCGGTGCTTGGTGCTTTGCAGCGGCTGAGGGTTTCGGTTAGTCAGACGGAAGCCGCTGATGAGCCTGCGTCCGCAGCATTGGGAACCGCCACCGGGCGAAAGTAGTTTGTGGTTGAAACGTTATTTTCTGAGAAGAGGCTGAAATCATGAACAATCAAACTGGGGATCGCGAGTCGCGTAATGGTAACGGTTTTCACGGGGATCGGCGTGTGGTTCTCGAAGAGCTTGATGACGAGATCGCGGGTGATGGAGAACGTGAGTTTGTTGGCGACGATGAACGACGTGCTGTCTTGATCGATGAAGGCGACATGGTTGCGGGGGTAGAGGAAGAGCGAGGAGAAAAACAGGGAAAGGGCCGTGGCCGTAGAGCTGTTGTTGGTCTTGGTGTGTTGATTGTCATCGTTGCCTGTGCTGCGATCGCCGGCTGGTTTGTGATCGGTAAGGGAGCCACACGAAAGGCGAAGGTGCCGGTTAATGGAAGTAATGCGTCGACGAATTCAGGCGCTGAATCCGAAGAAGCAATGACGCGACAGGCTATTGAGCAAGCTCGAGTGAGTGGTCCAGGTATTACGTTGAGCGATGGGTCGGTGGTTAGGCCGGGAACGTTGCCGCCAACGACGGGGAGGGCGCCTGGTTCGAATGTGCCCGTGACGCAGGTGTCGCCAGTTATCAACGGAGATTTGTCCAGCACGGTCAATTCGGCCCAGCCAAATACGAATACTGAAAATTCGAGAAATACTGAGGCAAAGCAGACTGTTGCGCGGACGGTAGCGGCCGTTGTGGGGCGGAACAATGAGCGTTCGGTGAGGATTGGTGAAGATGCAAAACCGGCGACAGATCCGCGGAGTGGCGCTGTCAGTCGTCGTGAAGGGGCCGCGGAGGTACGCAAAGATCCGAGCGGCATCGCATTGCCTTCGTTCGGGAGCATGTTGCCCGTGAAGAGTCTTGGGGTGCTTTATACCCTGCGGTCTGGTGGATTGGTGCGGCTTGAACTCACGCGCGATGTGAAGGGGAAGGGCTGGTCCATGCCTCGAGGGACTGTTTTGGTCGGCGCGTTGCGAGGGGCGGAGTACGACCGGGCATTTGTTTCATTAGTCGGGTTTATTGATTCGGAGTCTGGGCGCTTTGTAAAAATCACCGGCGATCTGCTTGGCTCTGATGGGGGCGTAGGAATCCGTGGCAAGAAGAGGAAGATGTCGAGTGGCTGGTCGCGCGCGCTCTCCCGTCTGGGCGAGGCGGGTTTGAACATCGCGGGAACGTTAGCAGGCTCGGTGGGTCGAAGGCCGATCGTGATTAGTGATGCTTTCGGTAGTTATGGCGGACGCGTGACAAAAGAATTGGATGGGGCGCTCATCGGCCGAGATGGTAACAGCTTTGTGGAGGTTGCGGCTGGTAGTTCAGGCTACATCATGATCACGGAATTGCCGGAGGCGATTCAGGGTGTAGACGCCTTGGCGAAATTGTCGGGGCGTGATGTTGAGGAACGCTCTGACGCGGACCAGCCACGTAGAACAACTGGTATCTCTGAGCGTGAGCTGGCGGAACTGATTCAGTCAGGAGATCCGGAACGGATTAAGGCGGCGTTCTCACGCATGACTCCTGAAATGCGACGAGTAGCGGAGGCGGTAGTGAGCGGGGATTTGGCGGGGCGATGAAGGGCTACTCATGAATCCATTGAATCCAGATAAGCCAAGCATTAACCCGCGTACTGTTGTTACGGACGGCGGGTCTGTGGCTCTGGCGCGAATGTTGGCGGGAACCGGGTACATGGTCCAGGAGAGAGTCCTCGGGGATTTGACGCAGGCAATTAAGAGCGGTGCTCCACATTTAATTGAGGGAGAGCGGGGCTCAGGGAAAACGGCTTTAGCCGAAGCGCTGGCGATCGCTTGTAACCTTCCGGTTTTTTATTTACAGGGAATGGAAGGTTTGGAACTCGAGGATGTGCTTTATAGCTGGGACAGGGAAGGTCAGTCTCAGTGGGTGCGCCAGGCAATTGCTTCGGGGATGGATTTGAAGGAAGCACGTGATAAGCAATGGGGCGCGGACTATCTGATGTTTGGCGAAGCCTTGGGAGCGTTTGAGTTTGCCGCGCGTACTGGGGTTGTGCCGATCCTCATCGTGGATGAGATCGATAAACTCCAGGATACGACCGAGGACATGTTGTTGCAGTTATTCGGTCGTGGTTATGCGCACGTGCCGCGTTACGGGGATGTCGGTGAGAGAGATCCATCGCGATGGCCGGTAGTCGTTTTATTGTCAAATGACATTAGACATGATCTGTCGGCGCCGATGCGCTCTCGTTGCGTTTATACGTGGATAGATATGCCGAGCGCACGTGAAGAGGTGGCCATATTGTGCGCTCGTGTGCCGGATGCGTCGCGCGAGGCGGTGGCTTGGGTGGCGAAGCTGCTTGACTGTATTCGTGCGATACCTGGAGTTCAGGACAAACCTGCGCTACGCGAAGGCATTTGTTTGTTGAGTGCATTCATGCGTGATGGGGTGCGAGAAGTGGAGGAGGCTACCTTGACATCGTACTTGTGTTTGATTGCGAAGCGGCGGGGTGATCGTTCTTATTTGCAGCAGTCGATGGCGCGAATCGAACTTGCTGTTAATGAGCGACACGATGAAGTCGACGTGTGGGTGGAAGAGGAGTTTGGTTTGCGCGAGCGTGGGCATCTGGCAGCCGTGGCCTGAGGTGTTTTGAATGGCTAGGAGTAAATCACAAAAATCGCTTGGACGAACATTCCTGTCTTCACCATTGGCAGTGGTGTTGTCGGTAGCGATGGTGGTCGTGTTTGTAATGTCATTTGCTGGATACGTTCGTCGCGGTGGCTTCTGGTCGCCCGAAGTAGAAGCTCGGGTATTCAATGAGCGTGATCGCAGTCGTAATCGGCAAGATAGCGGGACGAATGGCAAACAACGGATGTTTGCATTTCAGGGTGAGGTCTATGACGAGGCGGAGCAGGTCAGAGAGGCCGCGACGCTTGCTATGGGTACGACGTTATTGGCGGCCCAACGGTCTCTTGAACGGAAGCCTTTCGCAACTGTTGAAAACTTGCTTGCGGGTGTAGTTGAGGCAGGGTTGTTACCGCCTGGATTGAGCCAGGATAGTGGTAGTACTTCCGTGAGTTCTGAGCATGCGGTCTATTACATCCGGTACAGGGCGGAGCCTCTTGGGGTTGAAGTACTGTCGATTGGTAAGAGAAAGGGTAATGGGGTTGCCATGGTGGTCCGTTTACCGGATGACGAGTTTTCGGAAAACGCATTGACTTACTACGTGGTTTCTAAAGCAGGAGTGCAGATGCCTGGCGCGTTTGCGCCGGCAGCGCAGTTGATTGGTGCTGGTTGGCGGCCTGAGAGTTTTAAGGCGGCGGAGGTTTCAGCGGCTGAGCGAGAAAAACAACGTGAATGGCTGGCGGCTCGGGCGGCGTCGTCTGGTCGATAGAGTGTTTGAGTAGCAACAGAAGGCGGATGAGGAGATCTTATGTCGTTCGTTAAAAGAATAGAAGAGTTCGATGCTACGCGGGGTATTCCGCGCCCGGCAGACATGCAAAGCATGCCTGCTTACCAGGCGTTCCTGCGGGTAATGTCGGCTGCCGTCATGATGTTGTTATTGACGGGGTGTGGTGGCTTATCGGCGTATTTGCTTTGGCTCTCTGCCGGCTATCTGGAAGTTTCAACTCAAACAAAACTTTATTTTCTCATTGCGATGCTTGCGTGTGTGCTTGTTGCTTGCATGGAGAGTTTGCAGGAGGTTCTGCCGTATTACAGGATTCAGCAGAGGTTGACTTTTGGGACCGGACGTTGGGCGGACGAGGTGTATTTAAAGACTGCCGGGTTTGCTTTGAAACTCGCAGATATGGTTGGCGGTCTCCCTCGTGGGTCGCTGCGGATTGGCGAAATGAAGAGGGGCTATAGCTTGGTTTTGAATGAAACTGAGTGGTTGCGGCATATTGCCATTTTTGGTCCTCCAGGATCGGGAAAATCAAAAACGTTCTTGATGAATATGCTTCGGGATATGGCTCGGGGGGGATCGGCGATTGTGCTTGATCCGAAGGGTGAGCTTTTCGAGCAAACGGCTGGAGCGTTTCGTCAGGTATATCGACTTGATTTGGTTAATCCGTCGCGATCGGATAGGTGGAATTTTCTGCCCAAGTGTAAGGGCCGTGCGGAATTTGCCGGGCAGATGGCTGGTACGATGATCGGTTTGGAGGGGACAAAGTACAACATGGCGGATCCCTTCTGGCAGGAATCAGAGCTGTTACTTTTGAAAGCTGTGCTGCTGCATTTGCCGGATATCGTTGAAGAGCCGACGCCACCGATGATTTTTGAGTATCTGGCTCTGCGAGCTTTGAAGGACATTGAAAGCGAAATGCTGAGTTCGGAAAACGAGAAAGTGAGACTTGCGTGGGGGGCCTTTCAAAAGGCGCCGCCGCAAACTCAGGGAAGCGTTATTACCGGTTTGATGAATAAGCTGGGAACGTTCCAGGAGGAACACGCTCAAAAGGTTTGTGCTCCTATATCTGACGCAGACCGTGCGGCGGGTGTTCGGCAAATCGAATTCAGCAGATTGCGCGAATATGGGACGGTAATCTACATAGTTGTGGGAGAGGGTGATGCTACTCGCTATAAGAATGTTTTGGCTACGTTCATTGGGCAGGCCGTAAATGAGTTACGCTTTGATAATGACGCAGTTGATCTTGCGCCCGTGGGTTTCGTGTTGGACGAAGCGGCGAACGTTCCGTTGGTGGGCCTTAAAGAAATTGCAGGTGTGGGTCGTGGCCGCAGGATTGGTCTGATACTTGGTTATCAGAATTTGCCTCAGGTCCATGACCAGTACGGACAGGAAGGTGGTAACGCGATCCTTGGCTCGATCGGGACAATGATTTTCTTGCCCGGGCTTGATGATGTTACGACTCAGTTTGCTTCGCGTCGTATTGGCCAGACAACGGTTTGGAGTCATACGACGGTGGATGGTAAGGGAAAGAAATTGGATAACGAGCGGCAGTCGGAGACTGGCCGGGCGTTGATGGATCCAACGGAAGTTCGGCAGATGGTTAAGCATCAGCAGTGCGTGGTGGTGATAGATACCTCTCCGCCGATTAAGGCTGGTTATCCACCGTATGCCGTCTTGAGGCAACGTGCTATTGCGGCTGAGTACGGGGAGCCGAAGCTGGTGTCATTGTTGCAAGCTGAAGAGGCGTTTTTGAAGGTCCTTGCCCAGAGGATGGAGGTGGAGCTCCGGAAGAAGGAACTGGAGGAAGCGGCGAAGGAGCTGGAGGCCGGAGAAGGCGGCGAGCCGGCGAATGGTACTGGACGTGTGACGGAGGGTGCGGACGGGATCCCGCCATTGTTGCCCGAAACAATTGATGGAGGATTGAACTACCAGCCTGATGGCAGCAGCGTGCAGTCGGTCGCCATAGTAGGGACTACGACTCAGGTTGGTGATGCTGGGGCTTCTATTGGCACGGCAGGTAGCAAGGAGGTTGGTGCGCGGGCGAGGACTGGGACAGATCGTACTGATACTAAAGGGCGTCGCGCGAAGGTCGTGACTCTGGCAAATCCTAATCAAGCAGTCCTATCTTTTTCGGATCAGGCTGTTGAGGAAGCATTGCTCGGTTCGGTTACAGCAGTTATTGGCAGGCAGGGTCCCGGGGATTCAGTTCGAATATTTCCAGTAAGGAAAACTGACCCAGGGAATACTCCTTTATCTGATGATGCAATCTTGAATAGTGGGCCTGTGGGCGACGTCGGCGCGCATCACGATAGTTTGCGATAACACTTTTGAAGAGAAGCAGGAGAGAGGTTATTTAGTCATGTTTGAAGGCGCCAGAAAACAGAAGTTCAAGATAACGTTCGTTATTCTTGGGGTGTCGGTCATTGTTTTGGTTATTAGTTTTGCGTATGGCACCTGGGCAAGGACGCAGCGCGAAAAGGAAATGGTGCCGCGACTGGCTGCCGATAGCATGATGAAGGCGCTGAGACAGTATCAACGCCAGACGGGCCAGTTTCCGGATGACTTTGGTGCGCTCGAGGAGCGAATTTGGAAGCACTCAAAAAATCCTGATTTTGGCCCCAGCAAGCGGACGCTTACCGTTGCGAATTATTACTATGTTTATGCCAAGACTGATCCTTTGACTTGCACAATATGGGCAATCCCTTCGGGGCCGAAGCGGGAAGAGGGTTCCACGCATTTTCTTGTTATCACGCCTGAAGTTATTCGGCGATGGAAGGGCCCAGCACTCTCAAAAGGCGATATTGATAAGATCGCTTCGGCGCCCACAGGCGATTTATTGAACATGCTGGGTATGACTGAGCAGCGGATTATCGATCAGCGAGCACGTGGCAAGACGTCCTGTACACATGCAGATCAGTTGGCAAACGGGGTGTTTCCAACCAAGGCCCCACAAAGCTCCTAAGTACATCGTAGTGAGTTGATTATGGGCTGTTGTTGAGGCTAGACCGATTGGCAGATTAGTTGGCAATCGGCGGAATTTGCACAGTTCTGGCAACCAGCAGCGGGATCGATGGACCGTCGTCAGATCAGTTGGCAATCGGCGTTGGTCGAACATCGGGGGAGAAATTCCCACTAGGCGTTTGCCCCTGAGCAGCTTATCGTCAGTCGATGATGTTCGCCGAATTTGCAGATCAGTGGCAATTCAGCTTGCCAACTAATGTGAAAAAAGTTGCCAACTGATCTGACGGCGAACACAAACGCCGCTGCAGTTTTTCTTCCCTTGTCCCGATCGCCTGCGCTTTTTTCACGCCTAAAAATCCCCTTACCCCGCTTTTTTGCATTTTTCTTCCCCAAACCGCCTAGGTTTGCGTCAACTCGAGCGTTATATGAAATAGAGGGGTACGTTCAGGGTATAGGAGCAGGGTCATGCTGAAGCGTCGGGCTATCGCGCCTGTGGCCAATCACGAGGACCTATTCATACAGCGATACCAATGGCTGATGGATTGGGCTCTGCGTCTAACGGAACAGGACCGGCAGCAAGCCGAAGATCTGGTCCACGATGCATTTGTGCACTTTATCATTAGCCGCCCCAGCCTCGAACGTATTCAACAAAACATTGACGGCTATCTCTACACAATGCTCAAGAACATGCATGTGTCCGAACTTCGTCGGGCGACACGTATTCGCGATGCCGTCACTCCCTTAGCTGAGTTTTCATTGACTGACTACGAGTCGGTTGAAAGCGGCCTCAGAGTTCTAGAGGAATTAACGAACGCCCAGGTGCAATCGCAGATTCGTGGTCAACTGCGCCGCCTGTGTCATTACGCCTGCATTCGCAAGAGCTCGTCGAAGGCGGGCAGCGTGCTGCTCCTTCGCTTTTTTCACGGTTATTACGCCGAAGAGATCGGTCGCATTTTGCTCACGTCTCGGCGATCAGTAGAGGACAGGCTCCGTACGGCACGCACCGAAGCTCGGGTTTTTCTGGAGGACCCAGCTTCGCTCAGTTTCATGAGGGGGCGGCTTTCCTCGCCTTCTCCCCAATCGCACATCGCAAATACAGCGGAAGACTTTATGGACGAACTCCGCCGCGAGATCTACGGCTCTCGCGAAGGTGTTTGCCTCTCGCGCAAAGAAATCGAACATATTTACAGCAAGAGCGAATCGCCATCCGTTGATCAACAGACTCTTAGCCACTTCGTGAGTTGTGCTGATTGTCTGGATACCGTGAACGGCGTACTCGGTTTGCCTCTTTTGGCTAGCCGCTTTCCCATTACGACGATGAGCAAAGATACTCGCAAGCAAGGCAAGGATGGCGGCGGCTCCGGTGAAGGTCCGTCAGGTGCCGCCGGCGGTGGCGGAAGCGACGACTTGTTGACGAAGGTACGACGCAAAGCGAAAGACGTTCTCAGTCAACGTCCGTCGGAGCTGCGTATCTCGGTCAACGGATTCATTCTCGGGTCGCAAAGCATCACCTCTCGCGTAAACCGCCAGACGATCAGTATCAAAGGTGAAGAACGAATCGGCTTCGTCGAAATCTTCAGCGAGAAAGAAGTGCGATTGCTGTTCTCCTGCGTCGAGCCGCCTCCTGATGGTCCAATCGAGCACAAAGAAAGAGTGGCGTTGAGCGATGGGCGCTCGCTGGAATTGCTCTTGGACTTCAGCAACTCCACTCCTGATCTGCACGTGATGTACACCGATCCAATGTTGGGTTCGGAATCGGCTGTGGAATCCATCGATGCGGAAGATCCTCAAACTCGCAGTGAAGATGTCGATTCGCGAGAGGGTCTAACTAAGTCAGGGCAGTTAAAGCCAATCAAACGCGCAATGGAAAACGTGAGTGGCCTGCTGACAGATTGGCGGTTTTGGCTCAGGCCGGCAACGGTCACAGCCTTGCTAACTCTCATTGTGATCTCGGCGCTATTGTTCATGTATAGGCGCACTCCGGTTCCTGTGGTTACGGCGGCTGACCTGCTTCAGAGGTCCACGGTTGCAGAAGAAGCGATTGCCTCCGGCCGCGAACAAGTAGTCCACCGAACGCTTCAGTTGGAAGAAAAGTCGACGACAGGTCAGTTGATCGCGCGACGACGCATCGAGATCTGGCAAAGCGCTGACAAAGGAATTGTCGCCCGTCGTCTCTACGACGAGGGTGGAGCCCTCCTGGCCGGCGATTGGAGAAGACAGGATGGCGTGCAGACGATTTACCACCACGGGACCAAACCACAGATCCAACTAGCACCAGATAAGCGCAAGACCGGAACAGCCTTGCTTGATCTTGATCAAGTTTGGCAGTTCGAGCCTTCTGCCAAAGACTTCAGAACTTTGATCGCAAGCGCCGATAGGTCTTTGATCGAAGACAGAGGCTCGGTCTACGTCCTCAACCAAGAAGGCGCGGATTTGGGGATAGTGAAAGCAACCCTAACGCTAAACAAAGCAGATCTCCATGCTATTGAATTGATACTTGTCGTGCGCGACGACACTGCGCAGACATCAGAGAACCGAGTTCCGTTGCGAGAATTCCGTTTCACGGAGAGCGCATTCGAGCGGCGCGCCCCAAATGCTGCCGCGCCGGGAATCTTCGAGCCTGATCCAGAGTTGGTGTCCTCGAAGGAGCCTGAAACGAAGAGCTCGAAGCCAGAGGTCATCACCCCAGCAGTCAATTCTCAGCCTCCGACTCCTGTAGTCGCGACGCCCGAACTCGAACTTCAAGCCGCTTATCTTCTCGATCAAGTGAAGGCCAACTTGGGCGAGCAGATCAGTTTGACCCGGAATCGCGGAGGCACACTGCGCGTAGAGGGGATACTAGAGACGCCAGAGCGGAAGGCGGAGATCATTCGCGCGCTCGCACCTCTAATGAACAATGCGGCGGTCGTAATTGACGTCGGCACCGTTGCCGAAGCTTCGAAGCGCCAACAGCAAAGCGCGTCGTCGTCTGTGACCGTCGACCGGGTTGAGATCGCAAAGGGCACAATTCCCCTTGATTCCGATTTGCGCCATTACTTTGAGGCACTTGGTGTGCCCGCCGACAAGCTTGACGAAGAGATACGTCAATTCGGCAATCGGATGATTAGTCATGCCCGCCAGGCGCAGATGCACGGGAGGGTGCTCAAAAGCCTCTTCGAAAGATTCACTCCTGAAGAGGCGCGCGCCCTCGACGCAGAAATGCGAGCCAAGCGAATGGCAATGATCCGAGCGCACGCGGAGGCGTTCCGTCAAGAAACTGCCCGGCTTCGTCAAGACCTCGAACCTGTCTTTTTTGCCGCCCGACCTTCTGAGAGAGCGGAAGAAGGAATCCCGATCAATGACGAAGGAGACTTACGGCAAGCCATCGAAAGGCTCTTCGAACTTGGAGCATCGCATGAAAACGCGATGTATGCATCCTTCTCGATCTCCTCTGAAGGTACAGCCACGTCCGTAGCAAAGACGCCGCAGCTTTGGCAATCGCTCAGGAGTGCGGAGAAGTTAGCGGCGAAGATCGCCCAATCAAATTCGGCTCGTTAGGAACATTTAGGGCTAGTTAGCTAACGCCCGTGGTAGGTGAGTGATTGCATCAGTTATTGCGCTTTTGTAACTCGACATTCTGATCTAAGGAGAAACCCATGACTCGCTGTTACCCCTTGTCACTTACGATCCGTTGTTTGGTGATCTCAGCTTTTTTGCTTGTCGCTTGTCACGCATTACTTATCACCGCTTTCGCGCAAAGCGCGAGCGCAACGCTGAGTGGCACAGTAGAGGACACGAATGGTGCGGTAATACCGGGCGTGACCATCACTGTGACTAATAACGCGACGGGTGCGCAGCGGCAAACGACTACGAACAAGGAAGGCTACTTCGTGGTTTCCTTGCTTCCTCCGAGCCGCTATCAGATCACTGCTCAAAACCAAGGCTTTACGACGGTGCGGATTCCAGAAGTGGTGCTGAATGTAGGCGATCAGAAGGCGTTGCAGATTCAGTTGAAGGCGGGCGATGTCAATGCGACGGTGCAGGTGACGAACGACGCAGACCTGATTAGGACTGATGCGGCTGTGAGTACGGTTGTGGATCGGCAGTTTGTCGCTAACATTCCGTTGAACGGTCGAAGCTTCCAGTCGTTGATTGCGCTGACCCCAGGAGTGGTTCGAACCAAAGCAAATGCGTCGGACGAAGGGCAGTTCAGTGTTAATGGCCAGCGTGCTGATGCCAACTATTTCACCGTGGACGGAGTCAGCGCTAACTTCAGCGCCGGCACCCAATTTCAAACTACCCAATCAGGAGGAGGTTCCCTACCATCGCTAAGCGCGTCCGGCGGCACTAACAGCTTAGTCTCGGTTGACGGTCTGCAGGAGTTCAAGATCCAAACATCGACTTATGCGCCGGAATTCGGTCGTTCGCCTGGTGGGCAGGTGCAGATTGTCACACGCTCTGGGACGAACGCGCTCACAGGCACTCTCTTTGAGTACTTTCGAAATGACGCGCTGGATGCCAATGACTGGTTCGCTAACCAAAATGGGTTGCCAAAGCCCGCGCTCCGACAAAATGATTTTGGTGGAGTCTTGGGTGGCCCCATCCTTAAGGATCGGACCTTCTTTTTCTTCTCCTATGAGGGACTTCGGTTGCGTCTACCGCAGATCGCGATTACCAATGTCCCTACGCTGACTGCACGACGTGGTGCAGTAGCTGCGATCCAGCCGCTGCTGAATGCATATCCAATTCCAAACGGTAGAGATCTAGGGAACGGATTGGCTGAGTTTAGCGCAAGCTACTCCGATCCCTCGACGCTGAACGCAACCAGTATTCGATTAGACCATTCGCTGAACAAGAAGCTGACCATTTTCGGCAGATACAATCATGCCCCTTCTGAGCTTATGCGGCGACTCGGAGATGGAGTCAATTTCAGCCTGAGCAGCGTGACTAGGACACGGTTTAGAACTCAGACGGTCACTTTCGGGACGACCTGGTCAATATCTTCAGCGACCAGTAATGATCTGCGCGCTAACTACAGTAAGTCAATCAACTCCAGCTTTAATCTTCTCGATAGCTTTGGTGGAGCTGTGCCACCCCCAGATTCGCTCCTTTTTCCTTCCTCTTTCTCACGCAACAATGCTTTGTTCGGGTTGTTCTTAGGCGTCGGTACGTCAACCGCTTTGCAAGTTGGCGAAAACCAAGAAAACATTCAGCGTCAAATCAATCTGGTTGATAATCTCTCTATTGTAACAGGTTCCCATCAGCTAAAAATGGGAGTTGATTATCGCTATCTTTTCCCAACCTTTGGCCCAAGGCAGTATATAGACAATTACAGTTTTAATGACGTACCCCAATTAATGACTGGACAAGCGGGGTTCGCTGTCGTTGGTGCAGGGGAAATTGTTGACATGTCAGTCAAGAATTTTTCTGCATTTGGACAGGACACTTGGAGAGTTACTCCTCGGTTAACACTGACATATGGAATGCGCTGGGAACTTGATCCTTCTCCTTCAAGTAGAAATGGCAAACAGCTTCTTACTGTGCAAGGTTTGGACAACCCATCTGCGTTAACATTAGCGCCTCCCGGCACCCGATTCTATCGAACCACTTACGACAATTTTGCTCCACGCATCGGCGTTGCTTATCAGTTGTCGCAAAAACAACGTCGAGAAACCGTGCTGCGAGGGGGATTCGGGATCTTCTACGATCTTGGTACTGGAACAATTCTAAACAGCTCCAGTCTGTTCCCATTTAATCGGAGTAAATCTCTGTTTAATGTGCAGTTCCCAATAGTTACAGACCCCGTTTTGTCGGCGCCGCCTCCATTGAGTACGACCCCTCCAGTGAACTCCATCGCTGTGACCGATCCAAAGCTAAAATCACCACGAACCTATCAATGGAATGTCGCCATTGAACAGGCCCTAGGCTCCAAGCAGACAGTTTCCGCTTCTTATGTGGGTGCGGCAGGACGTCGGCTCCTTAGATTTGAGGTGCTACGGAGACCCAATGGAAGCTTCAATCTTGTCCAGGTAACAAGAAACACAGCCACATCGGATTACAACGCGCTGCAGCTACAATACACGCGTCGCCTGTCACGTGGTTTGCAAGCATTGGCGTCTTACACTTGGTCGCACTCAATTGACACAGCATCGAATGACTCATTAAACTTCGCCGCTGCCGCTTTCATCAATCCTAATGTAGACCGGGCCTCATCCGATTTTGATGTCCGCCACTCCTTTACAGGCGCGGTTACTTACGATATTCCGGTTCCAGGTGGCGGAAAAGTGAAAGCTCTCTTACGCAACTGGACCATCGATGGCATTCTCACGGCAAGATCGGCCACTCCAGTAGACTTAGTTGGAGGGAGAAACGTGGTAGGGTTTGTTGCCAACTTCCGTCCAGACTTGATTCCGAACGCTCCCCTTTACATAAGTGACCAGACGGTGCCCGGCGGTAGGCGGTTTAATATCGCAGCGTTTGCTGCGCCCGCAGCAGGTCGTCAAGGCACACTCGGTCGAAATGTACTAAGGAGCTTCCCTGCATGGCAGGCGGACATCGCCTTGCGGCGTCGGTTCAGTCTGACAGAACGCCTCAAACTCCAACTGGGTGCTGAATTCTTCAACGTGTTCAATCACCCAAACTTCGGAGATCCAGCTAACGACATCAGAATTCCCAGTGCATTCGGGCGATCAACTCAAATGCTAGGTAGGAACTTGTCGAGCTTTGGTAGCGGCTTCACACCGCTCTATCAAATTGGAGGGCCGCGCTCCATACAACTTAGTTTGAAAATGACATTTTAATTGTGCAGCCGCACGGACATATAAGATGGTCAGACGATCGGACCGAAAAGGCTAAGGTGGCAGGTTTTTCCGAAATGCAATTGCCTGCGTTACAGGATTGATTCCATCGCACTCTTGTTCGAATGCGCCTCCGCTGCCGGACGAACTCGCGCTAACGAATCTATGCTTGATCTATCAAACTTGCGCTCCATTCGATATTTCTCTCGATCCTGACACCCTTTTGCCTAGACCACAAGAAGGAACAATCGTGAAGAGAAGTAAGAGAGACCTAACGCGATGAGTAATTGTCTTCGGCGAACCAAACGCTCATTTCTGCTCGCTAAAAGGTTGAGTTTCTTTTTCTTTGTCCTATTCTTCGGCACCACCTTTTCCGAGGGTTTGGCGAATAAGGTCGCAGCATTAAATCAGCCAACCAGACGTTCGGTAACGGTGGCCGACACAATTCGTATGACACAATTTGGCGACGAGGGATACATCAATGGCCTGTCTGCCAAATATGAAGTCGCGCAATTCTCACCAGATGGCAAGCGCTTTGCCGTCATCCTGAAGAATGGCAATCTGGAGAACAATACGACCGATTATTCTCTAGTCTTATTCCCGACTGAGAAAGCACTTCAGTCTCCTGACCCGCAATCACTTGTTCGCCTTTCCTCTTCGTCTAATCGTCCTGCGATCCGGGACCTGACGTGGGTTGACAATCATACTGTTGCGTTTCTTGGTGAGAATTTGGGAGAGCAGCAACAGCTCTACACTGTTGACTGTGATACCAAGCACTTAAGGAAGCTAACCAATCATTCGAGCAGTCTGGTTTCGTACGCGATGACTGACGGTGGAGATCGAATCTTCTTTACTGCACAACGCGCGCCTGAGGGGCTCTTCACAGAAAGGAATCGACGCGAGGGATTTGTTGTCCAAGGGCAGGTTCTGTCCGATTTGATTGCAGGCGAGAATCGATTGCCGTTGCAACGGTCCCCGCAGCTATTCTTACTACAAAAGAAGGCTCACCATGCTATTCCGGTGAAAACTGGTGATATTGTTTCGCCACGCCTATGGCTTGCACCTGACGGACAGCATGTGATCGTGAAAGTCTTCGCCAGCGATATTCCAGAGAGTTGGAATCGCTATGAAGACGAATTACTGTTGCAGCAGATTCGCGCCAAGGGCACAAAGGACGTTAGTCGCCGTGTTTACCAATACCAACTGATTGACACGAGATCCCTCCAAAGCCAAGTACTGTTGAATGCTCCCATTGGTTATTTCCACTCCGAAGTTGCCTGGTCGCCGGACAGTCGCTCGGTAGTGCTCTCGCGGACTTACCTGCCTCTCGATGTTCACGACCCTGCAGAGCGCAAGGCCAGGGAGTCAACAAGGTTTGTTGCCGAAGTTACAATACCTAATCGGGAAATCGCTCCGATCACTGACGAGGACCTGAAGCTTCGCAAGTGGGATCCTCGAACGAACAGACTTCTGTTCCAAACAACCACGTACAGCACAATCGACCTTGAAGGGAAGGTAGTCGCATATAAGAAGACAGAAAAAGGGTGGAAAAGGATAGAAGCCAGCCCCTCCGAGCTGAGTGGTAATAACCAGATCCAAGTAACTTTGGAAGAAGATATGAACACGCCTCCGAGAATTCTGGCGAAGAATCTCAAAACCGGGCAGAAGTCCCTCCTCATGGACTTAAACCCGCAGTTCGAACAGCTTCATTTCGGACGCGTCGAGGAAGTTACTTTCAAAGCCACTGATGGCCACGCAGTGAGGGCAGGGCTCTACCGGCCCCCCGACTATGTTCCCGGATCAAGATATCCGCTGGTTATTCAGACCCATGCTTGGAATCCAGAGCGGTTTTGGATCGATGGCCCCTATTCCACTGCATTTGCCGCACAGCCGTTGGCTGGCCGCGGATTTATGGTAATTCAGTTGGAAGAGGATCTGACTAGTATATCCACCCCGAAAGAAGCACCTGAGGAGACGGCGGCCTATCAAGGCGCAATCGATTATCTTAGTGGCCTAGGACTTATTGATAGTAACCGTGTCGGCGTCATTGGTTTCAGCAGGACCTGTTTGTCAGTCAAGTATGCCCTTACGCACTCTAAATATCCGCTAGCAGCAGCGGTAGTAGCGGACGGAGTTGACGGCGGCTATTTCCAGTATTTGGCGTTTTCTAACGCGAATCCATCTCTGGCATCGGAGTTCGAAAGAATCAACGGCGGCCTTCCTTTCGGGAAAGGGCTCGACTCCTGGGTGAAGCTATCGCCGAGCTTCAGTCTTGAAGGTGTTCGATCTCCCTTGCGTGTAGAAGCCCATGGACCGCTCTCCCTCCTGCAAGAGTGGGAGTGGTTCGCGGGATTGCTTCGTCTGGGAAAGCCGATTGAACTGATTTATCTGCCATATGCAGACCACGTCCTAGTGAATCCCTGGGAGCGCATGACTTCCCAGCAGGGCAGTGTTGACTGGTTCTGTTTCTGGCTTAAGGGCGAAGAAGATCCCGATCCCGCAAAGGCCGACCAATACACACGCTGGCGCGAGTTGCGGAAGTTACAGGAGAAGAACGAAGCAACACGACCGCGTTCCAAACAATGACAACCCTTTAGTCGAACGCACAGTGTCCTCGTCCACAACATCCTTCCCGATTGAGAATCGACTACTTGCAGCCCTACCGCGCGATGAGTACGAGCGCCTTCTTCCCAAGTTAGAGTTAACACGGTGTCCGAAAAACAGAATTCTTTATGAGGTAGGAGATGAGACGCGTTACGCCTACTTCCCAAACAGTGGCGTGACCTCTCTGCTCGCGATCACCGAGGACGGTCGAACGATAGAAATCGGCGCGGTCGGGAACGAAGGTTTCATCGGCGTGCCGATTGTTCACGAAGTCGGCATTGCGCATTATCGGGTTATTGTCCAGATGCCGGTAGAAGCGGTGAGAATAGAACCGCATCTGTTGCTCGCCGAAGTCCATCGTGGCGGCAAATTGCGCGAGTTGCTATCACGCTACGCGCACGTGCTGGAAATTCAGATGGTCCAGTCGCTCATTTGCCATCTCTTCCACGCCGTTAGTCCGAGACTCTGCCGCTATCTGCTGGTTACCGCCGACTGCCTGCACTCAGACGATTTCCAGTTGACTGTTGGCGATGTGTTTCTGCGATGCTGGGAAACGATCTCAACCAAGTCTTTGTCGTCGCCAGCGCACTGCGACAGAAAGTTTTGATTCGCTAACACCGTGGTCGTATGACCACTTAATAAATTCCGTCAAAGTGCGGATGCGTGAAGCTCCTCAACATCAGGCGTGATGCGCGTCGCGAAGGAGTCAAAAGACTATGGCCTTTCGGCGGCAACAAAACACGTCGGCCAGCTAAAACGATTTCGTTTGTGCTGGCGAGCTACTAGAAACGCTTTACCCCCATCAGGAGGAGTGCCCTGATGGAAACAAATCCTCATCCAATTAAGAATCGGCTTCTGGCTGCTCTGCCGACGGACGAATACAAACGTCTCCAGCCTCATCTGGAGTCGGTTCAACTCTCCAACCGTCGAATTCTTTGCGAGGCCGGCGACTTTATCCGGCACGCCTATTTTCTTAACAGCGGTATGGGGTCTCTGCTCGCCCTTACTCAAGCTGGCGCGACTGTCGAGATTGCGATGGTCGGTAACGAGGGGATGTTAGGTATTCCCGCCATCCTGGGAGCTCACAAGACGCCCTACGAGATGATGGTCCAGCTCCCAGGCGAGGGCGTGAGGATCAAGACAGATGTCATCCGGGCAGAGTTCAAGCGCGCCGGCGTGCTGCAAGACCTACTACTCAACTATACGCATGCGCTAATCACCCAGATCTCCCAATCAGCCGTTTGCAATCGCTTCCACACAGTGGAGAAGCGACTGTGCCGCTGGCTCTTGCTAGCGCACGACCGGGTGCAGGGGGATACTTTTCATCTTACCCAAGAAATCATCTCATATATGTTAGGAACTCCGCGCACTGGCGTAACGATGGCTGCTGGCAGTCTTCAAGACGCAGGACTGATCCGTTACAAGCGCGGCAAGATTACGATTATCGATAGACGCGGTCTCGAAGAAACCTCGTGCGAGTGCTACAAGATCATTGTAGAGGGTCTCGATCACTTTCCCGCCGCCTAGAGCCTTTGCCCGCTCACACTTGAAACCAGTCCCTTTTCCACCGCAGCCCACGGTTTTTCAAGACCGACTATGAGTCCGTCGTCGCTTCATTTGATGGGCACCGCGAATCACTTTTGCGCATCTGGCTCCCCGGTGTTTGTAGGAAAGATTGCTAGAATTACGGATCAGGTCCTTTGGTAATGGTAACGCCAACCAGGTAGCCGTAATTCACTTGTTCTCCAGGTTGTGGAGACTGATCGACTATGAGTCCGGGCTGAAGAGGAAGATCGGAGCGCGTTGCCAGGATGCGGATTTTCAAGTTAGAAGCGCGAAGTTTAGCCACGGCATCTTCGTAATTTAATCCTTTGAGTGAGGGCACGCGTGTTTGAGCGGGCCGTGACAAGCGTTCGCGTTCTACAGACAAAGCAAGCTGGGAGAGTACGATAGCCGGCAATACTATGAAAACAATAACAGCCGCGATCCCGAGCACCGTTATCAGGAGTGTTTTCTTCCCTCGCATACTGTAGCCAATGAGCACTCCAAGTAAAAATCTCATTCTTCTGCTCCTAATGCTTCTCTCTTATGAGCGCGAGTAGCGCGGTCCGCTTCTATTTTAATCTGCTTAGTGGTTGTTGCGAAATCTGAGCTGGGTTGTTTTCTATTAGTCTGGATAGAAATCAAAACGGCCGCTGGTTGGCTTTAAGACTAGAGGGCGAGAACTGCGGCGGCGATATCTTCGATACTGCCTCCGAGCTCGGCCGCGTTTCCGCCAAGCTCTGTCATGCTGCCACCGGGGCTTGGTGCTGTGATGTCTTGGGCTTTTGCGACTTCTTGAGCGTTTGGCTCTCTGCCTGATTGATCCTGAATTTTAGTGGGTGAAGCGCCTTGTTTCTGTCTGTCGGTTTCTTCGCGTAGTCGCTGTTGGTCGCGCTGATCAAAAGAAGCATGAGCAGCGTGATCGCCGTTTGAGCAAATAGGGGCGCTGGTGGCTACCAGTTGGTTGAAGGTCTGCTCAGTTAGTTGTGCTGCAACGTCATGTTGGCGGGTCAATTGGTGCGTGATGGCATGTTCCGAGTTTGCGCGTTCCATTCCGGAAGCGAGAGTGTTGAAAACGTTGCTGGCTACCTGATTAATTTCCTGCGCGCTTTCGCGTGTCGCTCCCAGGGTGATGCCGTTGTTTCTGGCTGTCTCAATAATGACGTTAGCGACTTGCTGAACGTGCTGGTCGAAGCGGTCCGGGTCGAGAAGCGCTGGAAGTCCTTCGTCATGGGCAGTGTCTTTCAAGTAGGTGTTGATTTCTATCGCTGCCGGGCGGGAAATTTCTCTGAACTCCTGAAGCTTTGTTTCTTTGGTAATGTCGGCGCGGGCAAGATCCAGTTCGGTAATTGTCTCGTCGATGTTGTGTACGGAGGATTGGAATTTCTCTTGAACTGTCTCGAGATTTGCGCGGAGCTCGGTGTAGCGATCGGCGGCGGGTTCTGCCAATTCAGCAATCACTTGCTGTTGGATATTTTCTCGCGCTTCAACGGAATTAAATACTGGTTGTTCGCGAACGTCCTGCGCATGGGCAATGGCGGCGGTATTCGCCTCGAGCACGATATCGGCAGGAACTAAATCGAGCTCATGGGTAATAGCCTGGCTGACGAGAGTTGCTGGATCGAGTTCTGCGCGATCGAGGGTTTCGAGTATTTGGTTCGCGGCGTCGATACGCTCCGGACTCTGGCTATTGTCGTTTGCGATAGTGGCAATGGTTTCGCGAAACGTCTGGTCATAGGCAAGGGTGGCACGTTCTTCTTTGATTGGGGCTTCTACCAGAGCTACCTGCTCGGCGATAAAAGTGGAGAGTTCGGCCCGTTTATCATCCAGTTGAAGTTCAACGGTTTGAGCGATGGCAACGCGGTCCATTACCTCGTCGGCGAGCGTGACAAGGGGTTCGGGGACTTCACGGCCGGCGGCAACGTCACGGAGTTCCTGGGGTTCAAGGGACTGCCAGGCGTGCTCGCGTGCTTGTTCGACGGCGGCTTGGCGGACCTCGGCAGGAAGTAGATCCTTGACGGTAAGTGGCGCGATCTGTTCTGGCGCGATCTCTGGAAGAGATTTCGCCTGGACTATCTCTTGTACCTTTTCGCCGAGGGTAGTGCGCGCAATCTCGTCTCTGGCAATTGTGTACCGGTCCATGGTTGTTTGAGTGGCGCCGGCCGTGCGCGTCTCAACATTCGAGCGTGTCCCTTGAACTTTCAGTATCTGTTGGTCGCGGTCAAGGGTTGAAAAAGTGCGCAGGTAGTCGGCGCGAGTATTGGCGGCATAGTCTTTGAGTTGTGCCGCGCGTTCTCTATCAGTTGGCGTTAGAGTCTGCTGTATGAGGGCGTACTCAGGGGCGTTGGTTTTAATCAGTCCTGCCTTGCTTTGCGGCAGTTCCGGATCGAGCGCGACTTTGACGAGTTCACGCGTCGTTTGTTGTTGCTCGGCGGATCGGAAAGGCTGTGTAGTGGATTGTTCTTGGGCTACAACCTGCTCCGCTCTATTCACGCAGGCGGTAGTGTGAGCATTGAGAGTCTGGAATGCGGTGCGCGCGCGTTCTTGAAGGGCGGCGGTCTGGTTGATGCCGTGTGCTAACTCCTGCGCGTGGTAAAGCACTTCTGCGGGCGCGTCAAGTATGCTGGCCGGATCTTTTATTACCTCACGTTCCATGTCTCGCCAAGCCTGGGCCTGGGCTTCCTGTCTGAGGTCGGAGAGTTCCGGAGCTGGGAGCCGCGCGGCGTCCGTCGCGCGCCCGGACTCTTGTTGCGTGTAATTAACAATTGTGGTTACGGAATCCTGGGAGAGCGTGTAAGAAGCAGGCAACTCAAGCTCAATCTCTTTAACGTCGGGAGCGGCGCCGGCTACTTTGATCTCGGATGCGATCGAAATCATGTCGCCAATCGCTTGTTGATGTTCGTCGGGAGAATTCTTCAGATGTTCGGCGACTAGCTGCTGTCTGGTTTCGTCGAAGGTATTTACAACGTAGTTGATAGCTTGGACTTCGACGTCTTTTAGTTCGGGAATGATAGTTGGGCGGTCAAGATTGGAGGAAGCGCCTTTTTCGAGATTGCCGACAGCGGTAACAATCTTTTGAGCTTCAAGCCAGTCGGCGCGGCCGTAGTACTCACGGTAGAAGTCGGTCTTTGAGGGAATCTGGGTCGCTGGCTCAGTGCGTTCAAATGTAGGAACTACAGGCTTGATTGTTTGCTCAGGGGTGAGTTGTGCGCCTTGTTGTTTGTTGTTAACGGCTTCGTATTTTTGAGCGAGCGCATGATTATGAAGAAAGTCCCTTTCATACTGCGGCAGGCGAGTATGGGCTTTGTGCAGGTCGAAGCGGTTCTGCGTAAGGAGCTCGGGTGCTGGAGTCCTCAGGCTGCTGTAAAAGTGATTGATTGCGCGTACAGTTTGACGCGTATCAAGATTAGCGAGGAGCTTTGAAAGTGTAGGAGAAGGCGCGATTTTGCCTTGGGCCAACAATTGTACTCGTTCTGTCTTTTCCTTACCGAAGACAGCCATTGACTGGAGAATGTCCCTCATCTCATCTCGGTTCCCGCTAGTGGCGGCGGCCGTTGGAGTGGTAGAGAGAAATACCTCGCGCATCTCCATGACTGTGAGTGGCTGCCGGTCTGGGGCGGCAATATTCGTGGGGTCGGCACGGTGCGCGACGAGCTGTTGGTGAAGCTCGTAATTTTCGAGTTTGATTTGGGCGCTGGTTTGCAATAGCTCTTCGGGATTCCGCGCGGCTGACAGTTTATCTGAGTAGCCGCGAAAAGTCGGGTTGTAGGAAAGCTCCTGGGTCGTGTGGTCCTTGAGACGGAAATCAATATACGTGGAAACAAAGCGGGCCAGGTCCGCGCGTTTCTGGTCTACTCCGGAGATCGCGTGGGGATTGTACAGGCTGGACCACGTGGACGTGTCCAGTCGGCATTGTTCTGCGGTGGTGAGAACGACATCGTACTCGCGTTGGTTTTCTACGGGCACACGTACGTTGGGACTGGATGTGAGTGATACGTAAGCGGGCGTAGGTGACAGGTCGACGAATACTCTTGGTTGCTCCTGGAGGCCGAAGCGCGTCCGCGTTGCGTCGACCATAGTGGAGGCTCTGTCGAGTCCCTGGAGCTTAGCGGTAATTGCTTCGCGTGCCTGGCTGGCGGTGGTGGTGATGCCGGTGAGGTGATTGCAAAGTTCGTTGTAACTGGCGAGCTGCGCGTTGTTAAGGGCTTGGGCGGTTTCAATCTTCGGATTGACGAGCAAATCGGCGAGGGTCTGTAGTGCGTCACGTTGGGTGACGTCGTTGCTCAGTGAGAGTTCGGCATAAGGGGATAGCGGCCGGGCATCGCCGGTTAGCTCAGGGTAGTTGGATCCGCGGCGTTCAGAGGGGAGTTCTGTAGGGGTATTGAAGCGCGGATTATTCGCCCGGATAAGGGCTTGTCGCTCATCAATCGAGTTTTCGCGGATTGCGGTTTGTATACTTGCTTTGAGTTCCTGAAACTCGGAACTGGCGCGCACTTTGTCTGCGTATTGGATGGCTTCGACGGCGAGCTGCTGAGAGGTTTGCTCAGCGGCTTCGTAGTTTTGCAGGAGTGTTTCTGCGGTGAGAGTAGCGGACGCAAGCCGTGATTGAATCAGATCGAGGGTTTGTGCGTGTTCCTGTGGAGTGGGGTTGATGCCGGCGATGGCTGCGTTTAGTTGATGGCCGCTTTGTACCAGTCTGTTGATCGAGGCGATTTCTCCGCGGGTGGGCGCTTGCTGGCCAGGGTTATTGTTTAGCCAGGCGGCGCGGGCATCGCTCTGCGCGGTTACGATTCTTTGATATTCACCTTTCTGTAGTTTGCCCTGGGAGCGAAGCCAGTCGGGATTGACTCGATAATTCTCTTTGGCCCATTGGATGGCTTGGCGGCTGAGGGGCTTTGTCTGGTGTCGGTATTCGGCGCCAACAAGGATACGGAGTGAAGAAACGGCATTTAATTCTTCTGCTCGAGATACGATTCTTTCGCTTAGAGGATTACTGTCGGCGCGGGCGAAAGTTTCAGTAACGCGGTTCTCGAAGTCGCGCTGCGCGATCTCTCTATTGGTTTCATAGATAGGCGAGAGTATCTCTTTCTTGCTGACGCCGTTTTCGAGTTGAGTGTCAACGGATGGAAGTACGCGCTCGAATAATTCTGTTTGCGTCTCAAGAGTCAGGCTGTCGGGGATCTGTGGCGGCAGGGCGGCGAGATTGATTCGGTCGAAGGTGGCATCAAGCGTAACGCTGGTGCCGAGTTCTCGTTCCGCGCCTAAGTGGTCTCCTTCGGAAGTGGCGAATTCCAGCGTATCAGAGATCGCCATCTCATATATGTTGGCATAGATTTGGTTTTCATCAATCGAGAGGTCAGAGCCGTCGAGCGTAGCATCAAACTGTAGATCGCTAAAGCCTGACAGCTCTCCTATGGTGGCCAAACCATAGGAGCTGGACTGGAGATGTTCAAGGTAGAGAGAAGGTGGTTCGGGTTCAAGCCCGAGAGTTTGAAGCTCCGCGCCATAGTCGGGAATCTGGCCCATGGTGAGGGCGTGGTTTTCTACTGCCAGGGCGAGTGTGTATTCGTGGACTTGTTCGGCAGTAGGTTCCGGTATTGGCTCAGGTAGTTGTTGAGCCCAGAGCGCAGTTTCTTCGAGAACCCTGTCTATGCATTCTGCTTTTTCTTCATTGGAGCGGTAAGCGCCTGATTCATCCTGGCGAATCTCGGTATAGATGTGATTGAAGACGGTGAGTCTTCCATCAGAGTCCATCCATTGGCCGCATACCTTGTTTCCTAGTTCAAAGAGCAGCCGGCCTTTCTCGGTAGCAACAGTCGGGTCGGCGATGAAGCCGCGGACAAAGTTGATGGCATGTGCCTCGGTGCCGATAGTTACTTTGCTGTCATCGCGTGGGCGAGCGTCGGGGTCTTTCGGTATGGAAAGGACACCTTCGTTAAGGGTGGCTCCACGTTCAAAGGCTTCGCGGGCGAATTGGTCGATAGAATTGAGATGACTGGCGTGCTCGGCTCTGGTCATCCCTTCTCGAACGTTATAGAGGGCGTGAAGATCGTCGCCGATGGTATCGGTGGCTATGACTTCGGCGTGTGCTTGCTCGGCGCGGCCGGACAAAGCTGGAGCCGGCATTCGTTCGGTGGCGGCTGGAACGGCTTGGGTGGATTTATCGAGAGCTGGTTGTGATGGCTGTATCTGTCGTGGCTCAAGCTGTAACGTTTGTGCCGGGTGACGGTCATTGTGGATTAGGAGCTCTATCGTTCCTTTGATGACATCGCCGTGGCAGAGTTGCGGAACACAACTGCAGGCGAGTTTGATTTGTTCGCCGATGGCGACACGTTCTTTGATCTGCTGGATAGCTCTAAAGACCGGACCTTCGCCTTTGTCGATTTGGGACGAAAGCCACTCGTGGAACTTACTAACTGCGTCTTCGCGGGTTTCAACTTTGTGTGCGGCGGCAGTACCAGGAGTGTGGGACCACTGGTTGCCGAGCGGTGTGCCGCGGCCGATGTAGATATAGGAATTGTCCCGTGGACCGGAGTAAGTATGGCGGTTGACGACGGCGACGTTTTCGAGTTCTTCCGCCGCTGATAGTCTGAGTTTGGCCCGCGGGGCTTTCATACCGTCTCACTCTCCGAAAAGACAAAGGTTCTGGCACTGGCGGGCTGGATACAGTAATGCCCTGGTCAGTCTGGCTGTAAGTAGCAAATGCTGTGCGCAAAGGTTCTTTTGGGTTCGTTGCCGATAAAAGGCGCGATATCAAGATATTCAGACTCTGCGAGCCTTGGGGAGAGTGTTTTTGTCTCGTAGGTAAGCGGTGGGGTGAATCCGTGGCAAGGCTGGCGGGGCTAGTGTCTGCGTTTGCGAACAGTGAAATCGGCGCATAGAGACAGTGAAGAATGCGCCTAGTGAAGCAGGTCGAGATCCGGGGCTTCTTTCACAGGGTCTGTCGGGTTGAGTTGCGTGGTAAGAGATGCTTGTTGCTGATCCCGCTGCGGTAGATGCGCCTGGGAGTGGTGTTCTCTCTCAGGGAGATGGAAGGAGTCGGTTTTAATCGCGGCCGGGTTTTGGTGGTTGTGAAGTGGGTCGTTTCGTTGCTGGTTGGCGTGGCGCAGGTGATCGCCCGGCAATGTTTGAGGTTCCGCGCCTTTGTGTGTTTGCTTCGTCTGTGTATGTGCCGCGAGCTCGGCGCGATTAACGAGCGTTTCGACTCGATAGCGTTCTGTCGGGTCCTGGTGGCGGGTAGCGTAGATTTCGAGCTGAACGATTTGTTTGGGAGTAAAGGTGGCGTCAGGGATAGGCTGCCCGGTGGTCAATAAGTGTTCGCGGTGGGAATCACTCAGGCCTTTGGTGATCTCGTGGCAATGGGCAGCCTTGGTCACATCCTCTTTGAGGCTGGCATGCTCAGTGTCGACGGCTTTGGTGGTTTCGCTTCGCAGGTGGCGATGTTCTTTTGATTCAGTGATGCGTTGAGCCAGCCACATTAGGGGATGCGGTGGGTGACGAAAATCGAAGAGGCGACCGGTTTGTTCGCGTCCTTCCAGGTCTTTGATAGCTGCCGGGGTAAAGTGCTTGTGTTCTTTGAAGGACTCGAGTTTTTCTGTAGCTTGGCGAAGAGCAATTTCACTAAGAACTTCGCGACCGATAGCGCGAGCTGCTCGGTCAGTGAGGGAAGATTTCTTATCGTCTGCAAGCTGACGTTCTTCGAAGCGAGCTTCGAGTATAAAAGCTTGTTTCAACATGGCCGGGTCTGAGAGGGTATTGCCATGTTCTATAAGCTGGTTTATTTCTGTACGGGTAAGGACTTTTTCCTGACGCTCGCCGCCACGGGCGAGCAAGCGGGCTTGCTCCTTAACATGAATTTCAGAAAGCACGGAAGTCATGCGACCGGCTTCCTTGACTGCGGCTGACAACTCGTGGCGCCGTTCTTCGATCTTCTCAACCACAACTTCGCGGATTTCCTTCAGTTCTTTTACCTGAGTTGCGGCCTCACGTCTGCTGGATGGTCTCAGGTGCAACGTGCTTATCTTGAGTGGTGTGCCGAAGAGTCGCGAGCGGTTTTCTTGCTCGCTTATGCGTCGGTCGAGATCTGTTAGCGAGTACTTTTCGCCGTCGATTTCCCAGCGAGTTTGGTGACGGGTCCTTTCGAATTGGTGGGCACGATCTTGGCGGGCGGCTTGTTCGGAGCGAGCGGAAAGTAGTTGGCCGTCGAGACGCGCAATCTCTTGATCTGAGCGGGAGCGGTCACCACGTTCTGTAGCCAGGCTCTCTCTTATATTTTCGAGCGTATGAACGCGCGCAGGGTTACGGGCGGCTATTGCGTGATCCTGTAGTTTAGTGATCTCACTGGGCCTGAGTAACGGGATAGGTAGAGGCGTCTCATTGGCTTTGTAATGCTGCTGGATTTGGTGAACGTGAGGCTTCAGTTCTGCGTGTTGGGTACGGGCAACGGTTAACTGAGTTTCGAGTTTAGCAATGGTTTTAGCGACAATAATTTGGTGATCGCCGATTCCTTTTTCGTGGCGTTCGATCTCGGAATCGTAGCGAGACTGGCGAGCTTGGTGGCGTTTGTCGGGGTTGGCGATCTCGGCCTGGCGAACAGCGGAAGTGGCGGTGGCATCTGCGCGACGGCGAATGTCGAATTCGGATATTTGTCGCGTGCGTCCATGGGTGGCGTCGTATACGCGGAACCTTCGTTTGTCTCCGTGCTCGCGGGTACTTTTCAGGTCTGATTCCAGCCGGTCTACTTCGCCGCGGGCAACCATTGAACGTCCTAGGATGTAGCGATCGCGCCAGAGATGTTCAGAGACGTTCGGTGGTTTTTCGATCTCTTCCACGGAGGAAGCAGGTTCGTGCATATGGACCTGGGTTTCCTGTGGCTCATTAGATAGATTGGAAAGAGAACTGTAAGTATCCGGTTGGTTCTGATCGATGGAGAACGGGGCTGCTTCGTGCGCGTCTGAAGGTTGGGTGAGTTCACTCGAATAATCCGGCGAGCGGTCTTGTTCAGCGATCTCGATCGGCGTGTCGATCGGATGGCGGTCGTTGGAGTCGGGAGTGATGTTGTTGGTGTCAGAGACTACGGGGGCCGGGTTGATTTGATTATTTCCCTGAGCCAATTCTTCATGGTTTGTTTGCGAGTGATCGGTATCAGGACTTAGCTCGTGTGTGAGAGCTTCCTTGTCGGTGGTCTGACGAATTGCTTCATCGTGATTGGGAATTAGGGTTAGGTTTTCGTCCTGCTCTTTTGAGTATCTTTGCGGATTTCTTCCGCGCAGAAGTTCGCGCTGTTTTTCGATACCGTTACTAACGGTCTGGGCTATCTTTCCAGGGACAAACGTTTTTTCACCTTGCTCGTCTTTAGTGTTGTGAGGAAGCAGAGTCCGGGGGAGGTGCTGGATGCGCTTTCCCTTTTCGGTGGTACGATCCCAGCCTTCGCGGCTGATAGCGATATGGGCGTGTGGGTGCTCTGTATTTAGGTGGATGCCGGCAACCCAATGTAGCTCTACGAAATTGACCTCGATTTCGATTTCTTCAGCGGCCTCGCGGATGATCTCTTTGAAGGCTTCTATCTGCTCCTCGCGGGTTTCTCCGAGTTGTTCAAAATCTTCCTTTTCTAGTGAGAGAACGATATGTACGAGGTCTTCTTTTTCAGCGAGGGAGCCGGAGGTTTGAGCTAGTAATTCATTTGCTTCGAGGTAGGTGAGTCTGTCTTCATTCGAGGAAAAGAGTGGACGAGGTTCTTTGTCCTGGAGTCCTTCCTTTTCGGGGTTGCGTTTCGACTCGGCGATATAACGAGTAACGCCGCTGGCGCCTCCTGAAGAGCTCGGTTTGATTGCGACTACTACGTTTCCCATTTAGCAGTTTACGGAGTTCCGGAAGTGAGCGGAGGGTTAGCCGCCGAAAGAGCTGTTCAATAACAAGAGGTGTGCCAGGAGGGTCGTTCAGGTTTGGTCTTCTGAGGGGTTAATTAAGATCAGTTGGTATTCATCCGGGTAGTGAAATTCGAGGGACATTTGTTCGACCATCTGGAGTCCTTCTAGCCGAGCATCATCTCGATGGGTTAGGGAGGCTTGAAACGAGTCTTTATTGTGGGCTGGATCGTTTCTAAGGATGGGCTCGGCGATGTAGCGTTGGATGAAATCGAGAGTGGCCCAGGTGGCGGCAAAGTTTTGGCCGGAGAGCATGTAATGAGCGGCGGCGAAGGCTCTTAATCGCGCCAGTTCTTCCTTCGTGTTTTTGAGTTCCTCGGCGAGTCGTTGGAGTAAGGTGAGTAGTGCCGAATCTTGATAGTCAGATGGGACAAGGGCAGTGTCCGCGTTTGCGGACGGTAAGGGAATGGATCCAGTCTTCAAGAGCTCGATGATCGCAGCCAAAGCGGTGTTTACTGGTGTCAGTTGTTCAGCAATTATCTGTTGGTGGAGCTTCCTTACTGGACCAGCCAGTTCCATTGTGTCTTTGGCTTGTCCGGAAACCCGAATTGTGACTGCCCAGTCATGGACAATATCGCGTAAAAGTTCGGCGGGCGTAGTGTGTCTTCTGCCGACGAATTCGTGAAAAAGACCGTGGTCGGCGGCCCAGAGTAAGGTGCCGGTGACTTCGCGTGCGAGTTCCTTTTTATGGCTTATGCTCTGGCTGCGGCGTCTGCGTTTGGTGGTTTCTTGGTTCGCCATTTCTGACCTCGTCTGACCTCGATCTTACTTCGATTGAGAAGTGTTTAGAGCATTCCCTGAGAGGGAAGACGGCCGATTAAAGGGCAAGTGGTGTGCCTGATGGAGATAGGCAGTGTCTTTAATCGGCCGAGTGCTGAGATTAAAGACTAACTACAAGTAACTAAAAGGACTGATGCTGGAAATTAAAGGAGAAAAAGGGAGCAGTGCAGCTAAGTGAAGCAAATACGGAAGAAAGGAGTTGTGCTCGCACAATTCTAGTGAGGTTGAGTAAGGAGCGGGCTAAGAGGTTCCTAAAAAGCAAGTATTTTAAAGGTAAATGGCTTGTTTTAATGGGTTATGTAAGTTTGTTAAAGAAAATCGAGTGACTTTAAAGAATTAAAAGCCCAAGTGCGGCAAATACAGGGTTTAGACCGACGAATTGGGGAGGAGGCTCATAATCCTGTCTACGGTAATTAAAAGGCTTTCGTTCCAGTATTCCTGAGACTGCTTTTGAATGGGTCGAAGGTGTCTTTCAGGCGTGTTGTGTGGTTATTGACGGGTCGAATTATCGGTGGGTGTTTATAGCGCTATTGGGCTGACCTCGGTCTGAGCAACTGGTGGAAAAAAGCCCAGCGGTTTTGGCATGAAGAAAGGCGATGGTCTGACTCGGTGAGTGGAGTCAAGCCATCGCCTTTTCGTTGGTAGGAATCTATGGTTGGGTGCTTAGGCGGGTATTCGTGCGGGACTAGCCAGGTGGAGTTCTTGAAGTCGGGCGCAGTTGCCGAATCGTCTTTGGAAATCAAGCGGTTCCATTAGCTCTCGCAGCCGCTGGGTTTGAGTTCGTTCAATCTGTTCCCGCTGTCCATTAACCCAGCCTGAAAACTGTGGGTAATCAGCGACATTTTGATCGGCTTTTCTGCGAACGGGAACGAGTTGGGCGCTGTTAACGATGTCGTTCCAAAGAGCTTCCGGAGACTTGGGAGCCTGCAACTGTTCTTGGATTCTGCCTATTACGTAGGCGACCATTACGGCTGCCCTGGTGGCTTCAATTGCGAGCATCCGCGATATCTCCTGACGAGCATGATTGCGGCTTGCTATTTCTTGTTCACGGATGCTTCCGTTGGTATATGGACTACTCATTGTCTGCCTCCAAAAGTTCTAAGCCTGGACTTACTAAAATCAAGTCATTGCAGTCCGCCTAAAACCTCGCTTGGCTTCCAGAGTTCAGGGTCAATGAATCATTGAGTCTTCAAGGAATGGTGGAAAACCTGTCTGTGTTTTGCTGCTTGAGGTTGGAGGGATTCCGGCACGGCGTTTGATAGGAAAGGGCATGGGCCAAGTGCCGCAGAATGTCTCCAAGATTAGGACACAGAAGTTATGAATGAAAATGACGGCGCGGTGGGGAAACCAGTTGCAGGAAAGTCTGCTCCCTTGCTGGTGCTCAGCCGTGTAACTTTCAAGAAGTTGAAACTTGAGATCCGGTCTGAAACGCATGACCAGCTCACGAAGTACGTGACCTTTTATCAACAGGCCGCAGGTGTGAAGCCTGATGAATCAGAGTTGGTCGATGCCGCTTTGGTCCGTGCGTTTCAAGACGACAAAGGGTTTCAGAGTTTTCTTAGCAATGGCGGCGGCTCAAGAGTTGGCAAGTCGCAGCCGGCTGTGAGTGGTGGTGAAGGCGGGAAAGGAGGTGGTCAGACGTAAAGAGTCCGTCTTTGTCCGTGCCGGGACAGAGCCCTGTTAGGGCGATTGGAACCGGCTGAAAGGAAAGTGCCGCCGTGGTTGTCTCCTGTCTTCGGCGGCGCTTTCTTTTTCATTGTTGGTAGCAAAGTTGTGGGGTTCAAATCTGACGGGTCTTAAGTAAGAGAAAAGGAGTAAATGCGGGCGTATTGATAACAGCTATTATGACCGGGAGCGCCGAGTGAGGCGCTGGTTTGGGGAGGTCATAATAACCTGTTATCAGATGACCGGCCTTGTTGAGGCGGGTTGCTTTGAACTCGCCTCGGCCCCTTTGTTCGAGGGCAGTCGCAGATGGTTTTCCTGCGGCGTCCGAGAACTGATTCCTTGTTAATTAAGCTGAGATTGGATGATTTGGATCGAGGATTTGGAGTGGTAGGACTGCGGCGAACTCGCTGTGAGGATTTTGAGCGCAGCTGCTAGACAGCAAGTGCGCGGGCCTGGTGGGTTTGAGATCCGAGTCAAAAAAATGCCGCCGCATTCTGGGTCCACCGGCGGCGTTTTTTCAAAATTGTTGGAGTTGTCGATAACAGTTGTACATCGCTTCTTCGTTGAGTTCGTAGCTTGTAATTGCACGTTGTTTCCGGAGATTTCGTGTATCGCCGGTGCAGTCGAAGACGTGGACAGTGTCGTACTTTTGGTTCGGCTGACTTGGTTGGCGTACGTATCCGAAGAGAAATCCAGGCAGGTTTTTAATGCCTTGGAGACTGTCTTCGGCGTCTTCTTTGGTGTCGAAGTTTTGGATGGTTTCAATTAGCACGAATGGCACTCCTTCAATCGAAACGCCGCGCTGGTTGTTTTAAGCCCAGGGCGGCATTTCGGAAAACTTCGCTCTTGTTTTCAGGCTGCGATCTCTTGCGAGTTTTTGGCTGCGAACTCGCAGCCATTGAGACCGCAGGCGTTGGTGTGTGCGACATAGCTGCGCGTTTTTTCGTCAACGAGCATGAGCGGTAACGAGCAGCCGTCAGGTATTCCGATGAAGAGTTTGCCGTCGACTTTAATGTGAGCGCCGGGCAGCGGAAGTTTGGCGTTTGTTCGGCAGAACATGGTGCCGGTAGCGTCTTCGATTGTGAAGAAAGCGAACGGCGTTTGGTAGCTCGCACGAACGACGCCGGCTACGGTCACGTTCTTGTCTTTGCGTCGAAGTGGGTCAGCGTTGAGTTGAGAGATAAGCATGTTTTCGGCCTCCAAGGCTGCGAACGTAATGTCGGCGAACTCGCTGCAAAAGTAGTGCCGGGGCGGTTAGAAGATTAGGACGCCATCGGCGCTGATGCGGTCGAAAAGTGGCATGCGAACGTGCAGGCCGTAAACTCGCGCGAGTGTTGCCATGTCGTCGTCGGAGTCGAGGGCGCCATGGTAAGCATCCCAGGCAGCGGTGTAGCGCAGCTCTTCGGTTTCGGGAACGTTCGAGGCGTCGTCGTGATGTCTTTTGAAGCGTTCTGCGGTGCCGCTTGGCAGTCCGTAATCGCTTACGAGCTGTTGGAGCATTCCGAGAAAATCGTTGCTGGCAGCGAACTCGATGGTGTCATCGGGGAACTCCGCGGGTAGCGGCTGGTTGCGGTGGTACGAGGAATATTCGGTGTCGAGATCGAGTAGGGCTATGTCGCGATCCGCATCGTTTGGATTGGCTGTTTCGAGTAAAGCTAAGGTAGTCATGGTGTGCCTCCCAGAAGTAATAAAATCAATTTGTTGCAGTCAGCCAAAATCCTGTTTTTGAAAACGAAAAAGCGCTTGCCCGTAACCCTTCATGGGTGGACAAGCGCCATGGCGTTTTGGTCGGCGAACTCGCCGGAATTCTGCGTTAGGCGGCGAGTGCGGCGCGCGAGGTGAAGTCAGACCAGGCGTTGACCGCTTCAATCCGAGTGCGCGCGTAGCGAAGGCAGTTCTTAGTCCCACCTGATGTGCCGTCCCACATTGCGAGTACAAGCGCGTTGGCGGGGCCGGGACCGTTCTTGAGCGCCAGGTCTACCATTCTCTCGTTTCGGATCTGCATCTTGTTTGGCGCATATTCGCCGGGTGAACAAACAATCACGTTGGCGGCGTGGCGAATGTAGTTGGCATAAGCGCGACGTGCGTGAAGTGGCCACTGAGATTCTTGGCCGCGGAAAGGAATGCAAGCAACGTATGGTAATCCGAGATTCAAGCAGGCCTCGACGATCGCGGTATCCCATCCCAGGGCCATTCCGGAAATCGCGCCACGTGGGCGAAGGGCGGCCAGCCAGTCGATTGCAATCAGTTTAAGAGCGGTCTGGGCGGCCTCGCTGAAGCCTCCGCATTTCTGGGAGCGGTGGCCAGTAGCGACGATGATGCGGCTGTGGAAGTCGGGAGTAATTCCAGACGGCCGTTGGAATGGTAGAAACAACATTGGAGTCAGTCACCTCGCGAGTAGAAAAGTTAAAATCAGTAATTGCAGTCGAGTCTGAATCCTATTTCAGGTCGTAAACGGTGACCTGGAGTCCATGATTGGAGAGCTCGTCGTCGATGATTTTGGCGATTGTTTGCCAGTTGCCACCGGCGAGTCCGGCGGCGATGCGTGGCATGTGGATCGAGGCTGTGTGAGTGAGGGCGAGTTGGCGAACTCGCTCGAGGCCTTTGCGGATGGCTTCGTAGCGGACTGGAGGTGGATGATTGAGGCGCCCATTAGCAATGCCGGATTGGCCAATGATGTTCGCGACGCAGAGCCCTGCGGCGACGCGGACGAATTGAACGTTACCGAGGGCGAAAGGGAGAGTTTCGAGACCTGTCGCCCAGCGGCGATAGGCGCGTTCGGGTCCGGGCCAGCGCTGTGAGAGGGCTTTGACGAATCCAGCATTCCAGTAGCCCTGGTCGTTGCAGCAATGAGTGATGATGCGGTTTTCAGACCCTATTGGCTGGGTGGCATCGCCTCTGACGTAGTTGACTGGCATTCGAGTTAGGTCTCCTGAAAATCAGAAAATCAGAAAATCAGTGAATGCAGTCAGCAGGATTTTTGTTCGGCGTTTCGTTTGGGTTTGTCTTTGGGACGCTGGGCGAAGGGTTTTGATTGAAAGGCTCAGCGTCCCTCTTAAAATATTTTATGTGGGCGGCCTTGGGCAGCTTAAGCTGTTTTGTATTTGAGATTTGGGCTTGCAGGGATGGGAAACTCACCAGCGAAAGTGAGTGATTCGCTGGAGGTTTCTTGAGAGGCGATTTCGATAACGCGTTTTGCGGCGGTGTCGAAATCGCATTCGATTTCTTCGAGCGGGCGTGAGGTTTGGATCTTGTAGGTGTTGGTATTCAGGCGTTCGACGTAGGCGTAGCCGTAGTCGGCGCCCTCGCCGGTGGCGAGACTCGCAATTGATTCACGGACCATGTTCTGCCAGTTGGTCATAGAGAGGATCTTCGCGTGGGCCGGCGAAGCCGCCTGGTCCTATTGCAAGTAGTGTTCCTGTCGGCGAACTCGCTGGTAGTCTGAGGTTCAGGCTGTTATTGGAGTGATGGAACGTCGTAATGGAACAAGAGCTTGGCAGACGAGTGTTGATAGCGCATCGCGCTGATCGTCTGACAGTTCATTGGGAATTCCCGTGATTGTGAAAGACAGGAGAAGATTTATCTCGGCAACGGTAAGATTGGGACGGCCGGTATCTATCTTTGTTGTCGTGGTTAGGGTGATGCGGAGCATGGTTTATGCCTGGTCCGATTTCTTTTTGAATAGGTTACAGGGTGCGATTTCAAGCTGTCGTTATCTGTATTTTTGAATAGCAGGCTAATGCTATTGCTCACGACCTTCGGGTTTGCTCTGTGAATTCGGCGACCTCGCCAATTTTCAAATGAGGTTCACTGACTTGCTTTATTTTGCTTTCTTTGGAATGGAGCGGGCGGGGCGTGCCCTGGCAACGAGGCAGCCCCGCCGGTGGCTTCCGGCCGGGAGGCATTCGGACGGAAGATCCTAGTTGCGAACTCGTGGCTTGATAGCCGCTTTCTATTTCAGTGAACTTCTCGGCTTACAGTTTGTTCAAAGGGAATAGTTTTTCACAGGTAGCACAAAGCAGCATTCGCAAGCCGGTGGTCCAAAAGGACCGGAGCTTGACAAGACAACCGCTGCCGCATGATCCACAAATTCCTTGTGTACGTCGTTTCATTTTGAGTTTCCTTCTTGTTGATCGGCGAACTCGCTGATTTTGGTGAGTTCGTTAATGGAGATCGTAATTCGATGAAGGGAGTAATCCTTCATTGAATTCGCCGAGGCTCGTTGAATCAACGTGTTTAGCGAAGCGGTGAATTTTGATGCTTGCAGTTTTAACGGTAGCCAAGGAAAAGCCGCCGGCGCAGAGTGGCGGTTAGGGTAGGGATAAGAGGCAGTGCGTAGGAGCAATTTTGTTAAGCGGCGCTGGTCTCCCGGTTCGGGGTGCGCAGGCCATACGGCCTGAGCTTACATGCCGGCAAAAAAGGCTTAAGCGGAAGGCCCCGGTATTGACCAGAACCTTCCGCCGACCAGATGTTTTCCAGTCCTGCCTTTGGTTGTTAGCCTTGAAAATTTCCTTTTCGCTTAATTCGGGCTTTTCGGATGACGTTCCCAAATCCGGGCGATGTGGTGATCGCGTAGCGCAGAGGATCGGGCATGTTGAAGCGATTGGAGCGGAGCGCGTGTCCGTCTTCAGCAAAGGAGTAAATGTTCTGCGGCTTGAGCGCGCCGGTTTGGGTGTATGCGATTGCTGCGCCCTTGATGGTGTTGGCTGCGGAGAGGTGCGGGTGGGCGCTCGTGCCTTGTGGGTCTCCGTAGTTTGCGGTTGACTTCGAGTTGGCGAAGACACTTACGGTGAGCAAAGTTAGAGTGATGACGAGGGGGGCGAAGAGTTGGCTGAATCGAGCTGAGAGTTTCATGGCATGCTCCTGGAGAAGTTGAAGTCGGTTTTATGGATTCCGCCTTCTTTTTCTGTGCGGCGGATAGTCGTTTCTAGAGTATGGCGACGAGAGCTGGGTTATAGCTTGCCAGTTGGCCCGCGTAGCGGTGGAGAAGCTTTCTGCCGGCGGCGAGTTCGCGCGGGTTTAGAACTGTTTTTGTTGCGAGGCGGTGGCCGAAGTCTGCGTCGAATTTGCTGAATCCGACTCCGTCGCGCGTGCGAGCGCCGTCGCAATCGTTTGCAAGATATTGGAGGCCTTCGGATACGGCGTTTCGGAGAGCCGGTGTGATCACGTTTTCTAACCGTTGCACGGCTTCCGTGAGTATGAGTTCAGTGACTTCGCCGATTTCGGCGATGGAGCGCGCAATCGTGTCTGCGGCTTCTTGCTCTGTATCGCCGTTATGGCCTTTGATCCATTCGTAAGTGACGTCGTGGATCTGTGCGGCGGTGTCGAGTCTGGTCCAGCAGTCGTGATTGGTTCGTCGTTTGTACGCGCCTTTCATCGTTTCGACTACATAGCGTGAGTCGGAACGTATGATCACTGTGCATGGTTCGTTCAAGGATTCGAGCCCGCGCGCAACGGCGATTATTTCGGCGCGCTGGTTGGTGCTTTCGCCGATGTATTCAGCAACGGCGCGGCGGCGTCCCTGGTAGTTGAGTATAGCGGCTGCGGCCGCGCGTGTTTGCGCTTGGCCGTTTCCGAGACAGGCGCCGTCGGCGGTGATTGTGACGAGTTTTCGTTCAGACATGATGTGCTCCGGTGGGCGACATGAAAAAAGGCGAGTCGCTTTGCGGTAGTTTGCAAGCGACAATGATTGATTTGTGAGGATGACGATTTGGGCGACCCGTGGTTGGGCCGCCCAATCGTATTTGTCGGTCAGGCTTGACGATCCTCAGAAAGGAATATCGTCTTTTGGCTGACCATCGCCCTCTGCGGCTTCAGTCGAGGCTTCCGTCTCGCTGCCGGCTGCACCAGCGCGACTTCGTTTCATTCCCGCGAGGAACTGAACGTCGCTGGTGTTGATGTTCATGGTCAGGCGGGTTTCCCCATCGCGGCCTTTCCACAATTCCGGGTTGATGCGGCCCTCGAGGTAGACGGGGTCGCCCTTCTTGAGGTGCGTGGCTACCGCTTCCGCGGAGTTGCCGAAGACGTTCGCCTTGAACCACAACTGCTTCTCGGTTCTGTCTTCGCCTGATCCTCGGCGCTCGTTAGCGCAAATCGAGAAAGAGGTGACGGGGTTGCCGTTGGGCATGTAGCGAAGTTCCGGGTCCGCGCCGAGGTTTCCAACGACAGTTACTTTTGCAAATGACATGATCTGAAGACTCCTTTGAGAGTGGGTGACTTTAGCTTGTTTAGTGAAATGAACGACCTGCGTTTGACGGACAAGTTGTTCGCTAATGTCAGATTCACCTGTCGGGTGAACTGACTGTGACGGTTCTTGCGGTCAGCCCCAATTTTCTTTTCGTTGTTGGAGGTAGGGACTTGTTTAGATGGAATAAGGACCACGCATTGACCTTTCCTTTCGGAGTCGGTTTCTGAGTGGCCCTCCTTCCTTTGCGTGCGGGCTTTCGAATTGCTAGACCAGGTCAAAGTAAGTTTCTTACTGCTAGTGGTCTATCGATTGCCCTTCTTTGTTGTATTGCGCTCAACCCAGTGTGGTGCGAGCACTCTTCTTCTTTGGAATGTGCTTCAAGCTGTCCGCCTGGGTTTAGATTCTTGTTTAGATCAGCGTTTGTGATCGGGCGCGTGTTTGAGGGCCGCTATGATTGTTTCGGCGTTGATGAGGAGTAGAACAGAAAGGTAAAACGCAATGCTCAATGCGAGCGTTTGGTGGCTGTGCTGCATGAACAGGTAGTTGGTTGCGTTTTCAATCATCTCTAACTCCTTGGCTGCTAATGCCTATGTTGGTTGCAACACCTTACTCTCCGCTAACTTTTCCGGTGTCTAAAACTGGAGTGTTGCGGGGCTGGATGTGAAGAATCACATCCGAGGGTCCGATTCTGGTGCTGCTGGTGTTTTCGGATCCGAAACACGACTATGGTTTGCACGCCTTGTGCGAGCGCGGGAGGCAGGGACGCGCTCTTGCCCGTTGGGACGTGCGAGGGAAAGCCGGGCGCTCCCCAGGAACTGTTTCAGAGTTTGCCGTCAGCTTAAATCCGCTCGTTTAGCCGTGAAGTGGTGGTCCGTCGTATGCGATGGTCCAGCCATTTTGGAGAGTGATTTCGAGTTGTTCTTTGAAAACCGTTTGGGCGGTTTTTGCTTCGCGGTAGATGCGTATCGCTGGTTCTTCTAGTCTCGTATCAATGGTAACTAATCGGCTCTCATTGGGAAAGATTGCGAGGCTGAAGAGGCCGAGCGTGTTTGTTTTGACGAGGAGTACGGTCCGGCTCGTTTTGGGTTTAGGGAGTGTTTGTTTTATGAACATATCGTTTTTAGTTGGTGGTTGGTAAGAGCGGAAGATAGTGCCTACAGCACGGTTGTTTGCTGTCGCAATTACCGTGCTGTAGGTGATGAGAAGGGTTTAGGCTGCGACTGGCTCAGCTACGCCGGACGAGGCTTTGAGGCTTTCCCAGACGGTTGCTGTGTCAGCGGCCGTGAGCAAGTGGATCATGTTATGCGCTTCGTTCGGACGGCCGGTTTGGCGATCCTGGTAGAAAGCGAAGCGAAGGTACATGCGTTTACCCTGGCTGGCGCTTTGGATCATGGCGAGCAGTCCGTTAAGGATGCGTCCATACAGCTCGGGCCGTTCGTCGCGGAGAAGGCGGCAAATTCGTTCACGCTCTTGGTTGGGTAACGTGTGCATTGCAGTGGCTAGGGTGCGGAGTTCGCGAGTTGGAATCTTCCTTGCTATTGCGATAACGGGGATTGCGGGAATGAAGGTGCGCTCCCTGCCGTTGACGTTTTTGATCACTTGCACTGCAGTTGATTCAAAGCGAGCACGTTTTACCTCGTAGAGAGTGTTCAGGGCAGTGAACATTTTGATCGAGATGCTATGTTTCAGGCGTGCTTGATACGCTTCCTGAATTGTGGTGATTAAGGCGCGCACGTCGGAAGCTTGAGCGATCGCGTTGTGGAAAGCACGGAATGCTGCAGAGCGATTCATGCTGCGAAGAATGAAATCGCGCTGCATGGCTTCGACTAAAATGTCCAGGACTTCGCGGACGTACTGGCGCTCTTCACGGTTCGGGTAGACCGAGACGCGATAGGTGTATTCGAACAATGCTGTTCGGGTACCAACGGGTTTGCTCTGGTGGCACGTTCCATCGGCACGGAGACGCGTTGGCTCGAGCCGAGTGCTGACAGAGCGCATCGTGCGTGTCACGCGGGCGTCTTTATCGGAAGGGTCGCCGTAAATTCGGTTGAGGCTGAATTCGATGAAGCCGTCGAGGGTTTCCATGTCTTCGCCGTCGATAAAGAGCTGGCGTATGTCGCTGGCGATGACTCTGGCTTCCTGTGGCAAGTAGTCCTCGGTGACGTCGTCCTCGAGGGTGCCGTCAACGACGAAGCGCTCGCCGTCGCTCATGTGGAGGGAAACTACTCCACCTTCGCTGTATTGCTCGGTTACACGTTCGTGGCTTTCGAGCATGGCTTCGAGACCTTCTTCTTGGGTTCCGGAGTCGGCCATGTCGCTCAGGTAAGATTGGAACTGCGCTTCTTCGTTATAGACGATGCCAGAGGAGTGGGCCGGAGAGATTTTGCTGCAGATTGTTTTGAGCTCGGCGGCAAACGGGCCGGCCGCTTCGTGATTGAAGAGAACTTCTTCGCAACGTAGTTCGAAGAGATCCTGGCGCTCGCGCTGCGTGAGTTGTTCCTCGCGAGCTAGGTAGATCTCGATAGCTTCCGGCTCATCAAGTAAGCGATCTTCGTTCGTGGACGTGACGTCAGTCAGTTCCATTGCGAGGAAAGCGATCTCTTTCAGAACCTGGCGGATGATTTCGGCGCGAGCGTGGGCGATTTCATCTAATGAGGCGCCGCGGTTTGCAATCATGTATTGGCCGTGACGGGTGCTGATCTCACGATAGCCCCATGAAGCCCAGATTTGCAGTGAGCGGGGATCGGCTTCGACGCCCGCGGAGACGGCCTGCTTGACGACGCGCACGAATTCAACCGCATCGTCGTTATTGGCGAGCTGCTTTTCGGCGTAAGGGACGGCCAGGATTTTGTATTGCTGTTCGGCTTCGTCGACCGGTCCGAGGTCGATTTCGACACGGCCGAGTACGCGACCACCGATGAGTTGCGTCGATTCGAGATCAATGCGTGTGATGTTTCCGCTGTAGAGAGTCTGTAGTCTTAGTCCCTGGCGGCTGCTGGGCAGGACGCTGTCGACGTCAACTCGGCGATTGGCGAACTTTTCGAGATGAGCGTTGAAGTCATAGTTCGGGTTTCCAGTGTCGACGGGGTGAAACAAAAGGTGAAGCGAGTTAGGGGCGTAACGTTGAAGAAATTGTGTTTGCACGGTTTGCCTCCAGATGCAAAGGACGGAAATATTGGAAATAGGTAAAGCGCCGATTGCAGTCACAACTAAAACCCAGCTTTGGTTTTTGAAGTTGGAGATGTCGGGGAACGTGTGAGGGACGCTCGCCACTCATGTTTTTGTTTTATCGATTGGCATCTGGGGAAGGGTTGAGAGAAGGCGCCCCAACGTGGAATCGTAGTGCTCGCTGAAATCGCCGATTCTTCGAGTTACGTGCTGCTCGCATTCCGCATATTGTTTGGAGCATGGTTGGTGAGTTGGTGAGGGCATTTGGATACAACACGGCCTTTGAAGGAGGCCGGTCTTTTGTTTGGGGTTGCGAAGTTAGAGAGGTGCGGGTTGCGCGAAGTTGAGGTTACTTCGTTTCTCTGCCGTGTCGGGAAAAGCCGCCAGCCGTAGGCGCGGTAGTGCGGGGAACTACTTTAGGAGTGCCGGGTCAATTGTTTTCGACGGGAGATTGTGTCTCCCGGTTTGGGCTGCTTAGTGCGGCCTAACGTGTTTTGATCTTGGCAAAGAGGAATCTTTCGGTGTTAGTGTCACGTCGTTTACACGATCTTGTGCCGCCATCATTTTGGCGGTAACGAATCCAAAGTTGATTTGGTGGGTCCTTGGGATTTTTCGGCCGGGGGTTTTTAAGCCCGCTGGTTTAACCGGCGGCGCCTTGCTTTATTAAGAATGCAATGGGGTTCTTGCCCAACGCCACCATCGGACACTTGGGGAGCGCACCAGCAAGAAAGATACAACGCTTGGGGTGTAGCGATCGCTGCCTTATTGACTGAGGGTGAACGTGAGCGCGCGCAACCAGGCAGTGACATGAGGGAGGTTTGTGTATTCATTGAAGGGAAATGGAATGAAGAGTCACACTGTGAGATATTGTAATTTTGAAGGCGGCAACTGATTAAGTTAAACAACAGGCCAATAGAGCCACTGTTGCATGGTCAATAGACAATGGCTGAAGAGAGAAAACAGGAACGAGTTTTTTATTCATGGCAGGACGATACTGTCAGGAAGGATAATCGTTACTTCATCGAGGAGGCGCTTAAGAGGGCTATCAAGACAGTAAACAAAGAGGACTTGTCTCTTGACCAATTAGTCATAGATCGCGACACAAAGGGCGTCCCCGGCGCTCCGCTGATTGCCGAGACCATTCTGGGTAAGATCAAAGCTTCTGCACTGTTCGTCGCAGATGTGACGATTATAGGTAAGGCCGACTCGGGGAAGCCGATTACAAACCCGAACGTAATGGCTGAATTCGGCTTCGCCCTGGGAAGTCTGACGGACGACGATCTCGTGCTGGTAATCAATGTCGCTTATGGAGAAATTGACGGCCTCCCGTTCGATCTGCGCCATCGTCGCGTAATGCCCTATAGACTGCCACCAAATTCAGATGGTGAAGACGAAACGAGTAAAGCGGCACGAAAAGAAATAGCGCGGGAGTTGCAACAAGATTTCGAGAAAGCATTGCGCGCGTGGCTCAACAAGCGAAGTCTGAAGCCCGTCGTGCCACTGCTCTCGCCGGTAGAACAACTGGAAGCTTACTTACTCGATCCGGGTAACGTACGTAGGACCGTGCGTTTAATCGAAACTGAGATTGAGAAGTTTTCAGAAGGCATAAAGGCTATCTCTACCTCCGACATCGCCCGAAGTGAGACACCGGATGGAGTGTTCCAGTTGATGCAGGCTTACGAGAAGTTGGCCTCTGATATTCTGCCGGTTTTTGTTCGCGCCTGTCATGACGATGACGGCTCTCTCACACAGGCACTTGTGAAAGGCCTGACTACGCTCGCACACACCCAGGGTCTGAATCACTCGTTGGGGCAACCGCACCTATACCCGGCACTCTTACTACTCTATGCCGGCGGAATCGCTGCCGTAGCTGGAAAGCGATTTGCAACTGTGGTTGCGTTAATGCGTGCGGTGAAGATTAGAACAGTGAACAACCCGAGAGGGTCTTCCGCAGTGCGGGAGCTCACTCCGCATCGCGTGATTGATGAGCGGATCGCAAAACTTTTGCCACCGGTTAAGGCTAACTACACGCCAATCAGTACTTATTTCTTTTCCGTCTTACGCGAACCGCTTGCTCGAATCATCAAGTTCAGTTGGGAGTATGAAGAGAGCTTCTTCATATTTGAATATTTGTTCGCCCTGGCAAGCGCGGCTGCCCACAGAGAGGTATGGGGCGCTGTTGCTGCGCCTGTCGGGAGTTATATTTGGGAGCGGAATCTTCGGAATCCGCCTTATATTTTTGACGTAGCCGACAAAGAGCTTGAGGTACAACGAGATTCGTGGCCACCTTTCAAAGCGGGTATTTTCGACGGTAGTTTCGATGAGTTCCTAGTCTTCAAGAAACAGGTAGATGAAAGCATTAAGAAACTCATCACTAGTCACTACCCGAGCGTCTCAATTTGACGAAGACTAGGGGTTCTACCCGGAATTCTCACCGGTTGTACATAGGGCTCGAAGCAACATCGCTCCGGAGTTCGGGGCTGTTCCTGGAAAGATGAGTCCGGCTAGCTCTCTAACTACAAGAAAAAATGTTAATGCTGGACGCATATTTGGATGAGACCGGGCACGGGGACGATCCCAAGACGAGGTTTTTAGGAATCGCAGGCTGTCTGACAAGAGCAGAGGTATGGAAGAAAGTCGAAATCAAATGGAGCGAGGCGCTCATATTGGAAGGGCTACCTTATTTTCACATGAAAGAATACGCTTTTTCAGTTGGCCCATTCAAAAGTTGGGAGAAAGACGAAGATCGGAGACGGAAGATTTACGGCGCGTTGTGGGAAATCATTTTAGAAGCACAATTGATTCCTCTTGGTGGCTTTGTGCCGCTAGAAAGTTATAAACAAGAGCTGACGGGGCAAAAGCACCATATTCTTAGAGACGCGTACTTTCTATGCTACCTGCAATGTGTAAGGTTTCTGGCTCAATATGTAGAGTTTGATCTGGTTAGTAATCTCGGGACCTTTTTTGACGATAAGAAAGGCTTCAAAGGCGAGGCGTTCAAAATACATGAGGTGTTGTCGGATCGGTTTCAAGGCAAGATACCACCACCGATATTTAGCGATATGCGCAAGGTCCTTCCACTGCAAGTGGCTGATATTATCGCGTACGAATCTAAGAAAGAATTTGAACGTCAACTGCTCACGCCGGGGAAAAAACCAAGGTGGGGATTTGATCAGCTTGAAAAGTTGATCTCTCAATCTGCGCCAACCGAACGCGTGTTGTTTGGGAATAAGGACTGCCCAATTGCTCTTCTTTCAAAAGAGGAATTGGCAAAAATCTCTACGGTACAAAAACTGGCCCATAATGAGGGGAACTACTAAAGAAACTGGACCACAATCGAAGACGGCCCCGATGCGATGTTGTCTAGGGAGATTCCCGGAAATGAGCGACGAAACGCAACTTTCTGACTGCCTCAAAACAGTAGCGGAAGCAGCGGCAAAGGAAGAAGCAGAACTAGACGCAGCGCGCCTGGCATTAAAGGAGCACGAGTCGCAAGTAAGGATTCGGATCGCGGCCTTAGTGTCGGATGTAGCAAATGTCGTGTTCGCATCAAACAGCGAAGCGCTGCGTCAAAAAGCCGTGCGAGGGTTGTACTGGGGCGCCCGGGTGAAGGCCGGCATTATCGCCGAAGCATTCGGCGTGAACGAACACGCGATTCATTCGATTGCCGGGCCTCTTGTTGAACGAACGCCCTGCGAGGGTGGCTGCGGCGTACAAGTCGAACGCACGTATCGTTCGCATTCTGATTGGCGAGACAAAGGGCGCAATTCCAAGCGCCGGATCCCTCATCTCTGCGACCAATGCAAAGCTAAGCACGACGCTTTAGGGCGCGTTGAGTACGAAAAAGATCAAGCGAGGCAACGGGCAGAGGCTGTGGCATATTGCGCACAGTATGGTCATCATTGGGGAGCGGAGGACATCGGCGGCGTGCGTGGTGAGAACGGTGTCGACTGGATTTCGAATAACAGGCCAATACAGCTACAAAGTGCCCACCTGCTAAGCATCGATACCAACTCAATCGTTCTCCAGTTGTTTTGTATGAATTGGTGTGGCGCAACTATGGAAAGGACGATCTCGGCAGGAGAGGGCGCAACTGCGCGGGATGCGGATAAGCAAGCGGTTGATTAGCGGCTCCAGGGTGGGGTTGTCGGTTGGCCGGCATACACAATTGTCGACCCGATGTTGGCGCGAAGGAAGAATGACAATGTCAAGAAGTAAGTATGTTGCTTCTGAAATGCTTCTTGAAGCGGCTAATCGCCACCAGATACACCTCAGCATACTTGTAGCCGAGACCGGGCTGTGGGCCAACGCCGAAGTCCATAGACGGATTGTCCGAGAGACAGGCGGCGCGGCAATGGTGCCGAATTGTCGCCGCGCGCGAACTGCTCAGGGCGAGAAACGTGGCCAAGTGATTGATGGGATCCGGCTCGACGACAACACCTACGCAAACGTCGCCCTTAAGCGGGCTCTTGGGCTCCACAGGCTTCAGCTTGAGGGTTTCGAGGTATGCCACATCTGGCCGCGAACCTGCTATGACCAGCGCTTTCATACGGCCGTCGCGAACATGGTCCTATTGCCGCGCTCATTGGCTGGGCTCTCTGATCACGACGCGGAAATTCAGGCATCACTGCAATATCGCGCCTATGAACTGTATGGATGGTACCCAGAAGGAGCAGATGTCCCAGCTAAGCCGGCCTTTTATCCAACCAACTGGCGAGAACCGGAACCGCTGCCCTCAGGTGTATCACGGCGTTCAGGCGAAATAAGGGGCGAGCTGAATGAAACCCACAAATCAGACCTGATGTCGCCTGAAGAATCAGCCCTAATAATTCGCCGAGTTCAGGAATGGTCGCGGAAACCTCAGCTGAATGTTCATCGCATAATAGGGATCGTTAACAGATCCGGCGATGGTGTCGCGCGCGATGAACTTATCGCTGAGATTGGTCGCGCTACGACTACAAAGAACGCATACGGTGCGATTGCCAGCCTGTTAACGAGCAAAGGGAACGCGTATGGACGAGTCTTCGAGGATGTCGATGGCATCATCCGACTTCATCCTAGGATCGAGGACTACGTTCGTTCGTTGCGGTGGTCGTAGGTTAGGACAGTTCTAGATCGAAGGGCTGGATTCACGCATAACCGAATATGAAAACTCTGCTGCGGTCGTCAGACATTCGGGCTCAAATTATCAAGCTCTTCTCGTTATCCACCACGCGACGCGTAGCGATCGTGGCGTTTGTGGGGGAGGGTGCAGAAGCCTATTTACCAAGGCCAAAGGGCCTGCAGCTGATTTGCTGGCCGAAAGCCGGCGGAACAAATCCAAATGTATTAAGGCGGCTTATCAGGCGCGGTGCGGACATTTCTTTCGTTGATTCTCTCCACATGAAGTTGTATTGGTCCGCAAGCCGAGGAGCTATTATCACTTCCGCTAATCTTTCCACTAACGCACTCGGTGTAGGCAATCTAAAGGAAATCGGCGTTTTGCTACCTAAGGGCGCGATTGATATTGACAGGCTGATCGACAGCATCAAGCCTCGTGCGGCGACAACCGTTGAATTACGAAAACTAGATCGACTTCATAAATTGTATGTCATCAAGAACAGAGAAGAGTTCCATCAGGGGAGATCTAAAGAACAGTCTTTCGGGGAATGGTATGAATCAGCCCATCGTCCCGAATGGCGAATGGCTTGGTGGGAGGAATACTTAACCGGTGCCTCGGGAAGCGCCAGAGTGATTTCTAAGCGCGAATACGGCAAATCGGAGCCACATTGGGCGCAGGAATGTCGGCGCCGAGAATTTCGTGATGGCGATTGGACGCTGTCGTTTAGGCTCAACCGGAGAGGAGCAACTGCTGCAACCTGGATGTTCGTTGATTATGTCGTGAATTTGTCCGCTTCGGAAAAGCGCCAATCCAGTTATCCGTGTGAGGCCGTCCAGGTGTGGCCTCCAAACCGTTACCCGGAACGACCGTTCCGCATCGATTCTCGTTTTCGGACTGCTTTCTCCGCGGCTGTCAAAGAATACGGTGTCGACAAGCTGCGAAATTCGCGAAGCTCGATTCTGAAAGAGCCCTTGCTCGAATCCGTTTATTCAAAGTATCGGCGAATATGAAGAGCGGAGATGGATGAACCCGGATACCTGTTCCCAAACTCAGGATTGACTGAGGAGCGGTGAATGCTCATCAATGAAAACTTTCGTGGCCTGCTCTGGGAGCCGAGCGATGAGCAGGAGGTCGTCTTGCTTTTTGGACAACTGCTCGATCACTTGCCTAGACCATTGGCAATCGAGTACGTCCAGACCGGGTTCCCTGATTGCAAAGCGATCGACACGCAGACTGGGAAGCCGATCTGGATCGAGTTTAAGTTATACAGCAGCTTCTATCCTCGCGTTTACAAGAAGCGACTCGAGAAATGCGATTGGATCGTGTGCTGGAACAATGATCTCGGTCGTGCGGTGTTGGATGGTCGAGAGATTGTCGCACTAGACGCAATCGTAGACCGACAGCCTGCGGGTTCCTACATTCTCCAGAGGCGTCCGCCAGGAGCGACACAAGAAGAATACTTTCAGCTCAGAATTCTTGGTCTCTCGGCGCATCACCAAGGAGCTATCCGGCGACTCATCGAATTCGCCGCAGGTGCAAAGCTTCAGGTGGAATGGCCCAAAACAAATGGAGCATGCTTTACGATTCGTTACGAGGTCGAATTATTCAAAGTACACGCCAACGGCAGAATCGGGACGCCCTTCAACCGTTGGAAAGGACATGTTACGCCTGAGACGACCGAAGCCGTTGTCGATGAGTTGAACACCGCTCTGAAAAAACCCTTCTTCAGTAGCTCTGGCAAAGGTGGTGGCGACATTGCGGACCTACTGTCTGATGATGACGCGGTGAGCCGGTACATTAGTGTTTGGCAGAACTTTGTGAATAGCCGACGCGGAAGAAGGCAGGTGATTCGCCATGCTTAATCCAATCGTAGTCGTCATTGCTCGGGAGGAGGTCGAGTCGCAAGACATAAGAAGGCCTCTAAGTATGCTGAAAGCCTTCCTTACATCGCCGGAGACGGCAAGAGATCATTTCGAGAAAATAGACATCGCATTTCATGGTTATGACGACGACACCCGCGAATTGTTCGAGATCCCTGAAGTGCGTAACTTCGCCTTCAAACTGGATGAGGCGTTCCCGTATTGGTTTTACTTCTTGTCTAAGAACGATCTGGGTTTGCAAGCGTTAATGCTCTGTTTCCTGCCGCCATATCTAACCGAAGAAGCGAAAACGCAAATCTTTCCTGAAAGACTGCAACCTCTATTACTGGAGCGCTGGTTTCCCGCGATGAATCGTATTTGTGAGTTCGTCGAAATGCCGGAGGAAGAGATCGAACGCCTAACGAACCGAGTGATGAGCTATATTGCAAACGGTAGGCTGGACATCGAAGGAATTGAGGTTGCGAACGCGGATCTCAATTCTAATTAGTTTAACAGAATCTTAAACTCTGGGAGATTAGAGAGGAAGTTATGGCAATCGTATTTGACCGAAGGGATGAAAGCGAGCAGATCTATACTGCGAAGTTTCTTTCTTTAGCGACCCGGCACGGCGTAATCATCAGATACGAAACTGATAGAGCTGCCTTGGATATTGGTCTTCATTTGACAGCTCCCTTAGATTCTCGCTCCAAAAGGGTAACGAGTAGTCGTGTGTGGTTTCAGTTTAAGGGTAAAGAAGACAGTCCAAACGGGCTAACAAAGGAACAGTTCAGTCAGAAACCGGCGATTCCGCAATCTGTCAAAATTGAACACCTTCGCCAATGGTTCAGATATGCGGAGCCCGTGTATTTGACAGTGTATGTTGAGGCGGTCGACAAGTTTTTCGCCGTCGACATCAACCGAGTTATTGAGGAGCGGTGGGGCGCTAGCATCTTCAAAGACGAAACATTCACTGACGAACAAGGCAAACGTCAAAAATCAATCACTATTCAAATACCGAAAACAGCCGAGGTGAACGAAGCGTTTTGGGATACTTTGTCAGGCCATCGATCAATGAGGATCGACGGTGCTTCTTACCAGGGCCATCCTCTCGCACATAGCCATGATTCACAGGCGAGAATTCCGCAGATCATGGAACCTGATTTGTTCGAAGATGTAGTTGGTGGATTACTAGTAGCTCATCGCTACAACATGAACGGATGGGGAGATGCGTACGCCATCTATACCGAGGGTATCTCCGCAGGCGATAGGGTTTCCATGTCAATCGGTAAACTGTACGATCCATATCAGTACGACCTTTATCTTACAAGGGAGATTGGAGCGGACGCAGATGGCTACAGGGAAGATGGGCAAACCTTCAAGATTCAAGGTCCGTGTGCGGTGGTGATTCATAGCTTAGTACGCACGAAACCCGACCGCGACATGCTTAGAGGTCTCGCTGAGACGCTTGCGGCGCAGGGCATAAAGAACGTGCTAGTTTTTGTTAACCATTTCATGACCTCCATCGGTGCGATCGATGGAAAAGCGCCGTTCAACTGTTTTCCCGACTACACTGAAGCGTTTAGAGGTCTCGACGTCCACTGTGTACCCCAACATTTAGAAGATCTAGGTAAAAACATATCACTCGCAACAAATGTATATATGGATTTCCGCGAAAGAATACCGTGGCTCGACGAAGTGCTGGATAGGAAAGTTAAGACCGGCGAGTTAAAGATTGTGACACCCGAAGAATATTACAGCCAGTAGGGTTCGTTTCGACGAAGCCTTGTTGGTGTCCCTTTGAGCCTCTTGTGCCATAAATAGCACATCGTCCGATTGGCGAAAATTAGCGAAAATGCTATTCTCCGCCGCATGGCGGCCTGCATCGTATCATTCGTGGACTTGGATGGAATCCGCCATTCAGTCGAAGTCCAGGCTGACGGGTTGTATGAAGCCTCCGTGTTGGGCCTATGTGCCTTTCGAAAACACGAACTTGAGCCGCGTGGCTTAACTCAATTGGAAATTGAGGTGCGCAGTTCGGTTACACATACCTTGACGGTGACGAAGGTGCGAGAGTGGTTGCAACGGGGTGTGAGGACGCCGAAAGAGGCGGTTCTGAAGGAAAGGCTGCGCGCGTTACTCTAATATCTCTATCGTCAACGCTGCTTGGCTGTGGAGGTAGCAATTCCGGCAGTTACGTTCGCAATGCACTCAGTTGACGTTAGATTACCGGGCGAAAATCGCATTGTTCTGATCGAGGCTGACCGCGAACGGACCCGGCTTGAGTTCTAGTCGCATGTTCCACATTGCATAACTTTGGGGTGTGGACGCGACGGCCATCAAGTAGTACGTTCCCGGCGCCACTGTATCGAACGTGGCTTTGCCGGTGAAATCAGTTGTAACGGTCTTAACTATGTGCGGCTTCAATGCGGCCAATGAGTCGGCATAAAAAGTTTCACCGTCATGATCGCCATATTTTGCATAGACACCGAACATACCAGCAAAGTCATTAGCCGTTAAGGCTTCAGGTGGTTTGTTATTAGCACCCCGAACGATTGGGAACTTGACGCCGGCATCCTTTAGGATTTTCCCAACATCATCGTCCAGCAGATAGAAAAGAGTGCGGGCGACGGCCTTAACATCTCCAGATCTGTATACAATGCCAGCCTCAATCGACAAGACACTACCGGTCGGTTTTTCTGGAGTGGCAGCAATATTCGGGATAGAAGCATCTCCAGTCTGGATTGATGCGATTTCATCCCAGTTTATTTTGAGTTCGTTGTTCGCAACTTGAACTCGCACAGTTGAGGTATCAGCGCCAATGAAATTGCCCCGTGACCGTTTCACCCTTTTTCAAAGTAATCGTCACACGGCGAGTACTTGGCATTGACGGTTCAGACGAATTTACTGGCGGCTTCGGTGACGGCCTCCTCCCAGTTCGAGTTTGGGCATGAGCAAAAGACACCGTCACAACTAGAGCGGCGACCAACATAGACGTTCGACGGCACATTTATTTCTCCTCCAACTTGTTAGCTCTGTTGCACGCTCCCAAAATCTTCGCGCTTGGTGTTTTTCCTAGTTCAGCCGTGGGTGGGATTAGAACGAATCGTGGTGAGCCATTCAAGATTCTGCGCTCTATCGATTCCAACTATCATGTCTGTGTGGCGAGCGAGGCTTGAGGTCACTCTAATACACGAGCGATAAGTCTCCTAAGAGGATCGCCTCTTCCGGCCTTTTGAGGACCTTTCAGCTTTCTCTCTGCTTACCTCCAGGTCTTGCAAATTCAACTTGTCATCGATCAAGACTTCGAGATCCACATTCGCCAAGCGCGCATAGGCAAGCAGCACAGGCGGCGACGGAACACGATGCCCTCGCTCGTACTGAGAGATATTGCTCCGAAAAAGAGTATCTGCGAACCCTAATCGCTCCAATATCTGATTCTGAGACAATTCCAGATCCTGCCGAATTCTCTTCAGCTTCTTAGCAAGACGGCCTGATTTGGTCGGGGAGGCCTTCTTCACCGGGACGCACCTCCCAGCGAAGTCTTGACCTTGACACTCTCTGGCCCGCTAGATACGATGGTATCTAGCATTATGTCGCGCTTTTGATTCGCCGTGAGTTGGAACCTTCCATGCTCAACGGCGATGCTCATCTCTCGACTTGACGGGATGGTGAGCTACGCATAGACCGTTGCCAAATTATCAAAGACTAGAACGCTCAGAGCATATCAGAACGGGCGTCCTTTGATCATAGTTTTTTCGGGGTGTTACTGCTAATGCTGTGGCCCACTCACCGGTTTCCACCCACCCGCTCAGACGCGCGATTACGTATCTTGTACGTTGGGAACGACCTCGATCTAATAGCCGCTTAGCAGAAGGGTCTTGAAGCTAATCCCTTTGGCACGGTCATTACCACATCGCAAGCACCTCCCCATCATCGTCCTTACGGAGACTGAGGGCGGCGCAGCTGAAGAATTGGCTCGGAACGCGCAGACGATGTGTTAAGTAGGAAAGAGATGAGTGGAGTAGCTCGGTCTGTCGCTCGCCTACTTACATCAACTAGAAACGAAACGTAGTCCGATCGGTTTGATGTCTGGCACGGCCTCCGGCTCAGACGCAGGGAGTTGACCAGTGCCGACGGGCCGCCGTGGGGTGAGGACACGGCGGCCTCCTTTTCAGTTTTTCAATCGCTGTGCCGATGTTAAGAAGTTAATGGAGGCGCGCGATAATAACCTATCTCACGAGCCAGACTCGGTTACGGCCGAGATTGGACGGAGCGAGGCAAAAGTCCTTGGAGACTTGCCGTGAGGCATTTCCCCGACCGCGCCTCGCTCTTACGCTTTCGGTCCGCTGGACATCAAGGAATGCCAGGATTAAGATCATTTGGTTTCAAGGCACGCAGTAGCTGGTCATTAATTAGGAGTATGCCAAAGGTCACGTCGAAGAGGGCACTTTTACAATCGCAATATCGCGATGCATTGATAGACCGCGCTTTCTGTAACTCAGTCAAGACGTGAGGTAACAACAAGACCCGCAATCGGCCGCCACTTGAGGATGCTCGTGGCGGCTTTTCATTTGGGGCGTCATAGATCCGCCGGCGGAAGTGTTAAGCGGATTTAAGTAAAGAGGGGTTTGAGTGATTAAAGTTGCTAGAGCACAAGTTGTAGACGCGCGGGGACGACGGGTAGGTTTCCAAAACGACCAGCCGCCCGTCGTGCCGAGCACGCCGATTCTCTATTCTGACCTGACCGGTAAGTTCCCCGAAGAGGCAGAACTCACCGAGGTAGTCAGCTCATTCAATAAGAAACCCACGTTCTACATGCTCTGCATGGTGAACTCGCTGCTGTCCTTCTTTGCTCACGATCAGAAGGAGGCGATCGAGATTCAGAAATTTCTCCTGCGGATTTTCATCGAGCCTGATTTGTTGAAGCTGATCGACAAGAAGCTTGACGGTCAGCCAATCTTCGGACATCCCGTCTTTCATCGGCAGATGCTCCTGGCCATGCAACGCCGCGTTTTGCTGGAAGCTCCGGAAGATGGACCGAGAGATCCGTACCCTCAGGAGAATGTCGAGGATCATCACGTTCTCGGCAGAGCCTGTTTGATGATGAATAACTTGCTGTTTCCCCCGGAACAGGAAGAGAGACTGCGAAACTCAGGCGCTGAAGGTGAAGATGAAAGGATTCATGGGGAACTGTTTGTTCAATGGCTGCCCACCGCCGAGTTGCTCAATCCTCCCGATCCCGTCCACTCGGTCGTGAGACATCTCGAATATGCCGGGATCTTTGATGAACACTTCGCGGCAGCATTCGGAGCGGGGCGAACGCTATCGGAAAGATTTCAGGAGCTAACCGGTATCGAACTCAAGAGGTTTCTCTTTTTCCTCTTCAATTTCGATCTCTACTATCGCTCTCACACTCGCGAGGAGTTGATCGCAAACATTGCGCTGTTCAACGTCGATATCAACACGGTGTTTGCGAAATTGAAAATTACCAAAGAAGAGATTCAGGCCTTCTTTGGTTTGCTCACCAGCGACGTAGCAGCGTTGATAGCCGCTTTCACTAACGTCCCGGAACCTGAGCGAAACGTGCAACCACAATTTGATGTGCGGCCATTTAGAAGCTCGCCGCTCGTTTATCGAAATGAAGAAAGAACCATCGTGACCTGCGTTGATCCCTCGCTGTTGCAGGAAAAAATTTCTTCCGGTGCCTATTACGCGATTCTAAATTCACTGAACGTGGCGGAAGGTGACGAACGTGCTGAAGCCGATCGCCAGCGGTTCCTCAAACGGTATTGGGGCGAAGTCTTTGAGATTTACGTCAATGCGAGACTCAGAGATCTTTATCCACTGGAGGCAACTCGTTTTTACAGTTCACCAAAGTGGGACTCTCCCAAAGCACAGCGCAATAACGAAGCCTTCGACGGATTCCTTGACTATGGTGATGCAGTGATCGCAATGGAGTACAAGGGGAAATATCTCTCCTTGGTTGCGAAGTACGCAGGCGACCGTGAACTCCTATTGACGGACCTAAATGAACGATTCGGCAAAGCAGCCCGTCAGCTAGCTGAGCGATTTGAGACTGCCTTCAACATTAAGGCAGAGCATCGACACGGCTTTTCGCAGCGTGATGAACACAATGAACCAGTCGTCAGGTACTCCACGGGGTGCGCCGCTAAGGTAAGGAGAATCTACCCGGTGGTAATTGTGCAGGACCCTTCACTGAGTATTGGGTTCGCCAATCGCGAATTGAGAAGAATCTTCGACGCCGAAATCAAGACACGGGCGGTCGATCAAAACCTCGTCAAGCCGCTCTCGTTGCTTTCTATCGAAGACTTGGAGATTCTCATTCCATACCTGCAGGAGGTCTCGTTTACCGAACTCCTCGACGAGTACACCCGACCGCATGAGCCGATTTGCAGCTTCCGATATATCTTGAATCAGTACGTCAAGCGAAAAAAGATTGCATCGCGTAAGAACGAATGGGTTCTCGGGAAATTTGATGAACTGCGTGAGTCGCTAGAGGATGTGTTTACGGTGTTAGACTAACTGCGCCTTCGAAAAGGAGGTAGAGCCCGACAGGGAATTGCCGGCAGCAATTCGAGTTCGGTTTGTGACAGAGGGTTGTGAGGTTGTTTGTGGGAATCGACCGAAATTTGGACAACAACTTCGGAGAAAGTGGATTTGGTGTCTCGGCCTGGATGCCGCGATTTTACTATTCGCACTATCACATTATGTCGGCGGCGTTCTTCGCCAGGGAAAGCGGCAGAGTGGAACGCGAGAATGAGGCCAAAGAGAGCTTTACGTCAGAAATACAGTCTCGCCATCGAGCGTACGTCACGGGCTGTGTATTCGCTACGGTTTCTTTTCTTGAGGCGCAAATCAACGAGATCTTTACTGACGCGGCCGACGAGCAGCGCGACTTTATCCATCCGCTCGGAGATAAGATTTTTCTTTTGGCTGAAATGTGGAAGCTCGGAGTTCCCAAAACCGCGTCTTATCCAATTCTGAAAAAATATGAAATTGCTGTAGCTTTAGCTGAAAAGAAACCGCTCGGTCGTGGCGCTTTGGTCTATCAGAACGCCAGTTTGTTAATCTGGCTCCGTAACGCACTGATCCACTATGAGCCGATCAGTTCGACAAGCACGGCTGAATCTTCCCAGGCTCACGAGGAGAGGTTTCGGGGCAAGTTCGCTTTGAATCCTCTCACTGGGGCGAAGACGCCTTTCTTTCCAGCAAGGTGTATGGGCTATGGGTGCGCAAAGTGGGCCGTCGAATCCAGCATTGGCTTTGTCGACCATTTCTGTTCACACCTTGGAATAGAACCTGTGTTCAATTCGATTCGAAACTCGCTAAGCGTTGAATGATCTAAATCCCTGACCGGAATCGAGGCTACAACAAGACTTGATGAGCGAACCTACCGGAGCATAGATTCGCCTGCTCAATTCAAAAGCTAGAAGGCTCAGCCGATAATCTCTGAAGATAGACCTCGCGCTACGCTCAAAGTCCATGACATTGGTCTGACTCTCTCTGAAAAATCGGTTGTAGGTCGAATATGAACGCCTTTTTTGCAAATCTAGTCCTGGGCTTGCCTTTTAGTTGAGAGTCGGGATGTTGGAAAAAAATCTTTGCCACTGAGGGCAACGTTCATCCATTGCTGCGTGAATTCTTCGGCAGAGCCGGCAATTGAGAAACAATGCTGGAAGTGAAGCCGGTTGACGCAGTCCTCCGAGAATCCTCGTGACGCCTTGGGTCAGTTCTTCCCGGAGATTTTCGGTAGTCGAATTATGAGTGGACTTGCTCTCTTGGGCTTCTCGATATAGCCGTGGCAGCCCAGTGCCTCGGATCGTTTCATCGCCACCAGCAACTGCTCCGATTGAATATACCCAATGGCCCGCGATCGAATCGGGTGGCAAACGTTCGCCAAGGACTCGGGCCATCGCCTTTTCGGTCTTCTCGGTAGCTACCGAAGCATTGAGCCATGCATTTATGTTGATACCGGTGGCTGGGGGATTAGCAATTAGGTCGAGCAGAGCCACATTGTCACAACCAAGGCGAATAAGCTTCATAATCTCTAGTCTGATCCTTTTCTTCTTCTGTCGAGAGGACTTGGTGGATTTCATATCTGGTTCACCTATAGGGTCTGTGTAAGGATTGACGTCTTGATTAAGACGTGAGCACTTCACCTCGATTCCTACCAGATATTCAGTTGAAGGTGGCCACTTAAGACCGCCAGCTTCCGCTACTACAGCGGCGGCGCAGGCTTCAGGGGACATGAATTGGATTAGTGCATCAGGATGCGACGACCGAAGCCGGCTCATGTGATCCTGAAGGGCGAATTCAAATGCCTTAGGGTCTTTCCACGTCACATTTCCGGCGAGAATATCTACGTCCCCCTTAAGAGACGAGACAAGATTGGTCAGGTCAACCTCTATCAACGCCCAAGAAAGATGAGGATGTATGCCGAGCGACCCTAACATTGGTGCCAGTTGATCCCATGAAAACCCCAACCGGCTTAAGAACAACCGTTCGCATTCTAGGTTCTCTATTAGGTAAGACATGCAATTGGTTAGATTTGTGTGCTCGAAAACCGGATATAGGTCAAATGTGGACGGAGTCAGCGTAACGAGGTTGGTTTGTCGCGAGCGCATTCAACTTGGCCAATACATCGTTCAAAGATAGCTTCTGAGCAAGATTTGTGTAGTAAGTTCTTTCGAGTCGGCTTAGGTGAAAGTGGAGAGTTTTTACATGCGGAAGTTCCGCTTTATTTTCAGCGATGAAGGCCTTCAAAGCATCTCTAACTCTTTCAAAATTCTCATGCGAGGCCGTGGCGATGCGGCTCGTGGCATCGAGCACGGCGTTGTATAAGAAGCTGAATTGGTCGGCGACGATGATTGAGGGATCGACGCTGACTCCAAGCAACCTTAGAAGCAGCGGGAGCGCCTCGACAGATTCAAAATACCTAAGCGGTGATTTTTCTGTCAGTCCAGCCGGATACTGCCTTGTTCTTTCCACATGCTCTACGTAGTAGCGCAGTGCTTCCAGATCTTGAACTTCCATTAGATATAGCGCCGCTCGTAGTCGCTCGTCATCGTTGCCTTCGTTCATAATGGTCCGAAGAGTGTCGATGGCAATTTGGCTATTCTGCTCGATCAACCTGGGGAGTATTTGCCATTTGAAATTGTCGTTGGTCTGATCCAGTGCCTTCTCCAGATTTCTTGGGGCGTCCGGAAAGAATATGACTGTCTCCAATGCATCCTGTCGCCCCCAGGAGTCGCTTCTGGGAGTCACTATTTCGCGCAGGGCGAAAGGAACGACCTCTACTACGTGGTGCCTGCGGCAATAATCTAGGTGGTTTTTGAGGACGTATGGGCTGTCTATTCCTTTGTCAAGATTCTCAAGAATCCGACCGGTCATGGCTGCGGGATCGAGCCGATCTTCAAAGTATTCGATGCCCTTCAAACCGGACTCATCGAAGAGTTCATAGGAGAGCATGTCTAGCATTACGTCGTCAGGGAAGGGGAGATTAAGTCGTCGTTGAAAGAACCACAGCAACGTGGCAATGCTATTGGTATTCCAAGAACCGTCTTGGTTAGTCACGATTGCAGTTCTGAAATCAACCAGTCGAAGGTTTGTCTCACACCATTGAGCGATCCGGTTGCTTTGCTGAGAGGTTAAAGTAATCTCGCCATCGTGTTCCATATACTTATGGATCTTCTCGATGCTCACTCGCTCCCAGCTACCTTGTATACACTTAACAGCGAAATCCTTCGTGACGATATCTTTATTTGCTTTTGCGATTTCCCTAAGCGATTGGACCGCGAGTGTTGAATACTTGTGTTCGTGCTCGTATCCCTCCATGAAAATGCGGTCGATCGCCCCGGAGCTTAACTCGGTAACCTCCTCGTGTTCAAAGACGTGAAGCACGGCATTTATGAAGGCTTGCTCATCAAAAAGGAGCTGGAAGTTGAGACTCGACATTTGCTTTTCTTCCGCGTTGCGGTCTCGACTCGGAGGCAGTACGAATTGATTGTTCGATAGTTTGTTCATGAGCGTATTGAACAAAACAAAAAGCTCGCCGCCGCGGACAGATCCAAGACTATTTTGGAATAGCCACACATCTCTTTCGTTTACCGCCTTCTTTGAGTACAGGTAAGCGAACACGCTAAGGCCCTCGTCGTCGGCAAGGATCGCGAGGAGGTCGAACCAGTCCCTGTGATTTCGCTGACAATTGTCACGATCAAGCAAGACTTCCTGGAAACCTTTGTAGCGCGTTTTTGTGAGGTCAAAGAAGGAAGTTATCACCTCTGCCTCTTTCCGATGATAACTAAGCGACAGCGCGTAGACTACTTCCATTACTGCAGAAAAGATGGTGGGGTCATCGGAATAAGCAGCAACCGCGTTATTGATGATGGTCGGTAGGTGATCGCTGAGAAATGTGCGTCGCGACCAAAGGCCAGGCCGGCTCTTTATGTGCGCGAGTATTAGCTTGACGGCGTGAGGTGTATGCGCCTTGTCCAGCCCTTCGCCCAGAGTTGTAATGCCACCAGTAGGGTCTATTCCTCCTGTATGTTCAATGCCATCAAGGAACACATCAATATTGTCGTCAAGGCTTCTGCTAGAAAGAATCAAGTGATAGAGGCCATGCCTCACGTGATCATCGCTTGACGAACGGGCCACCGTTAGCACGCGGTCGACGATGTCCTGGGAGTTGAACCTGTGATCCGTCAGTGCGAGCAACGCAAGGTAGCGGACATACCCGTCTTGATTGTCGTCTGTGGCGAATTGCTCGAATAGTTCCGCTGCACGTTTCCGTTGGTCGTAGGGGACTTTGACGTAACGCAAGAGGCTGAGCGCGTTGACAAGTGTCGCCGTTCCATTCGCCGTATCAGCCTGGTCCATTAAGTAACGAACTGTTTCGTCGGACTGCCCAAACCGAGCCAGCTGTCTAAAACTGAATTTCTCATAATCGATTGCGATCTCCTTCTGCTTGTAAACTTCGAATATGTCCTTCAAGTAAGACTCTCGAACTGCGATCGGGATTTTGTCCGGCTCAGACTGAAACATGATTTCAGGCTCAATTCGTTCAACCCACTCGATGAGACCAGTGAATTTCGCATCGGTTGGGTCGAGAATGCCTAACAAGAATGAAAGTGCATTTGTCCAGGATGGAATTATCTTAGGATAGTCCGGTTCAAAAGATATGAAGCCCTTAATTACTGATAGAGATTGGCGGGCAAGAAGGCGGGCCGCAAGGTATTCCTGAAAGTTATTCTGGTCGAATTGCCAAGTGACCTCTTCGGCTTCGCGCTTTTCCCAAAGTGCGCAAAACTCGATCAGATATCTACTTCCGGCATCAGGGATGATCCTTCGATACTCGTCATGAGTTAGATAATTCCTGCCGAGCGCTTCCATCGCGAGCGCCAGCCTTTCGAGTAATTCGATAATCTCGATCCGTTTATCGCCCAATCGATCGGTGGTTCTGAACTTCTCGGCGTCGAATTTTAAGGTGTGCTGAATCAGTTGCTCGAACGTCTGGGCCCTTGTCGTTGGCAAGGAACCAGCTTCATGAAAAAGATTCACGAGGCGAGTCAGATAAAAAGGCGACCGCAAGAGATCATATAACTGATTGTCGGCGACGCGATCGATGAATTCACTCTTTCGAGTGACAAGGGCATCCGTCAGATATTCGTTGATTACATCATCGTTGAGATCAAGCAAGGTGTAAGATGCAAAATGCTGAAGTGTGCCGGAGAAGTCTGCTGACTCTCGGTTATAAAAATTCGTGCGACATGATATGAGAACACGAACCTCGGGATGGTCTTCTGCGAATGACTCAATGCGTCGAACCGCAGTGTGTCTATTTGAGCTTTCTATTTCATCGAAGCCGTCAAGGATAACCACTAACTGTTTTTTGGAAACCTGATCCCATTGGGCACATAGGATTTCGGGAATGCTCTGATTGACGAACCGGTTAAGTGGGATTAGGTCGACGTGAATCTGGGAACCCGGTTTTGAGTAATTAGCGGCGATTCGCTTAAGTTCAGTGGTCTTCCCAACGCCGGCGTCACACAGAAGGATTGTCCTTCGCTCCCTCTCAATCACGTCTGCGAGATCATGCATTTTCCCTTCACCGAGCACATAAAGAGCGAAGGGTCCGGCGTCGCTCGTCTCGCAGACCCATCTCCGAAGGTATGGCTTCACTTCCTGGTAGTCGTGCGCCGCAATATTGACGGTTTGCCGATCACCACCAACGATATTTGCTTCGAGTATGGCCTGAATTGTGCTCGCCTCTTCGATTTGGAAGGCACCGATCACCCTTAGCAGGTCACGGTAGTCAATAATGTCGCGGTCTTTTTCGAACTGGAACTTGCCACCAATGATGTCATCAAACCCTCTTGCGGAATAGGAGCGCTGTTTTTCTGTGAGGATATAAATAATCAGACGATCGTACTGTTTATACTGTTCGTTGTTCACGAACTTAGCGAGGGTGTCTTTCACTTTGGTGCTATTTGCCGTCGAAGTGACTTGGAATGCCACTCTTGCCGTAGCATCACCTAGGTCAATGCCTGGATAGTTGAAGTACTCAGCAAAATTCAGACTTTCGAGGTTTGGACACTCAAAAACTCGGGACAATAAGGGAAGTAATACCACTTCCGATATGCGGTTGATGTCGAATCGGTTCATCGCCGTCTCGCCCCTTACCTGCGTAACCCAGTTCGAGAAGAGTTCCGCAATTCTCGCCTGTACTTGATTAAGCTTCACAGGTTCAATTATCGCATCAACGTTGTTTCCTACATAGCAAACAATCCTGCCAATTCAAGAGTAAGCGAATGGGGTTGAATTGTGCGCTGACGAGGTTTCCTCTGGTAGAGCAAGCGTCTGCCCGACAAGCGAGGAGATAAAAACGAAGTCCAGAGGAGATTAAGTCTTCAGTTAACTAGTCTTGCTTCAGCCAGCGGGGCTTGCCTGAAGATACGTTCACGCCAGCCTGCACTGATGACTTCGGGTATTGGCGCGAACGGACTGGGATAGAGAATTCCGTCAACATTCATTGACTCGAAATAGCGTGGTCCGACAGTGGTGTTTTCGTTGTCTGGAATGCGAATCAAGATCGCCGGACCATCGGCGCGACAGGCGGGCATGGAGATGACCTCAACGCTCTGCGCGGTCGTGCGGCCTGAGTGCTGCAGTTACAGTTATGTAAAAGCCAGTCCAAGTTGATTTATTGCCGAGCTGGGTGTAGGCAAGTCTCGTCTTGGTGACGAGGGTGAGGTTTCTGTATGTAGGGTGGTTGGTGTTGGGCCGTTACTGTAAAAGTTGCTGGCCGCAGAAATAATCTTTTGAAAAAAGGAGACTATGACGCCTTGACCAAGGATTTCTCCTGCGCCGGTTTTGGACTTTTCTTCTCCCAAGTAATAGGACGGTGGAACGCCGTGAAGGTTCTTAATTTCGTTTACTGTAAGCCAGCGCCAGCATTCTGGGCGGGTGGGATGCTTCACAACTACTCCATCGCCTTGTTGGCTTAGATATCTTTTTCGGATGACTGGAACTTTGGTGCTGTGATCCGTGAGTTGAGGAGGGGCAAAACCGTTTCCTTTACGGGTTTGTTCATTCCAGTGGTTTACAAGCCAGGGTTTTTCGTCAGCTGTGAAGTATTGGTTTTCAACGAGGTCAGGCGGGTCTGCGATATCTGCGAACGTTTTTGTGCAAGGAGTGGTAGTGGGCCATTGGAATCCTGGTTCTGACGTGGCCACCATCACAGTTCGTTTTCTACCTGTTAACTCACCGTACAGGGTTGGGTCGAGAACTGCTGCGTGGACGAAGTAACCTGCGCGCTCGAGAAAAAGTCGAAGCATGAAGCCGGCGCCGCTCGTGAGATAGTCTGGGGCTTCTTCAATAACGATTGTGGCTGGGTTGACCTGGCGAATGAGTAAGGCGGCCCAGATGGTTAGATCTGCGAGTGGATGAGCCTCGGGTGGTAGTGAACGATCGCGCTTAGCGCCTGTTCCGCGGTCTAACGTACGGGCGCGGCTGTAAGGCTCGCATGGAATTCCTAATGTAAGAAGTTCAACTTGGGGAAGGGCGTCGAGCGGTACGTCTTCGATGCTTAGGTTGAACATCTTCGCCTCGGGATGGTTCCGCTCGTAAATAGCTGCGTACCTCTCATCGACTTCGATCGCGAAGGCTGGAGTGAATCCGGCTTGCTTTGCTGCTTCAGTTAGTAGTCCACCTCCGGAAAATGCGCTGCCTTCAGAACCGTTCTTGCAACGTGTGCTGCGTAGTGTGTCAGTGAGAGTGGGGGTTAATACAATCTCGCCATGTGAAACGTGTACTTGTACCGTAGCGATCGCGAGACCGAAGGTTGTCGAGATAGCGGTGGAATTGAGGTCGACGACCGGGATTTGTCCTTGCTTTTTGGAGGAGACGATTCGAGGGCCATTGCTGGCAAGTTTGATGATGATTCGACCAGCGGTGAATTCAACTTCAATGTGGCATCCGGGGGCAAAGCCCGCGTCAAGTAAGTAACGTCCCTCAAGCCAGACTCTGGGGGCGTCTTTATTTCTGCCAATCGAGGCGGTTGAGAGACGCGGGAAGGTGGTCATGGTTTGAGCTTAGTGAACTAGCTGGTTGATATTTTGCGTTGGTGCCGTCCGCTCGTTAGTTCCTGGAATTTGGGGCGGAACAAATGTTAAGGGCGGACCGGTTAATACGGCAGTTTTGCCCTGATGTTTGACAGAGATCCCGTGGTAAAAGCCATTGGGATCGTGGCGGGCGGTTTCGCCACCGTCGTAATGTATTTTGTTTGCGTAGGTAGTGGGCTCGCTATTGAAAAGATACTCAGGGAGTAGTTGGTACGCTTCCGCTTTGCAGAGGGAAGGACCGTGGGCTGAGGATGTGGTGACGTACAGTTTTCCGTTATAAGAAAACGGCCGGCGAATTTGGCCATTGTCGATGAGGTCGCCTGAGTAGGCGTTGCTAATGTCTCCTTGATTGCTTAAGCGAATGGCGTCGATAACGATTACGTGTTGGCGGCGGCGATTGCGTATTGGTGGGCTGGGTTGAGTGTTTGTTGATGCAGGTGATGTATGCGTGCTTAGGGCGGGTAATGGGGGTTGAGGGCTAAAATCGAAGGAGAATTGTTCGGAGTTGTAATCCATTTTAATTTTGTGAGTTTGGTATGTGCCGGCATGTTCTGGGGGTTAGAAACTTAAGCGGTCAAACGAAGTCGGCAGTAAATCCGTTAGGAATGGGAAACTCCATGTAGCAACTGTGGCACTCAATGCGGTCGTTGCAGTCCTCGCTTTCGCCGTACTGATTCGAGAGCCCTTCAACGAGTAGTTGGCCCGGCCGTACTTCGACAATTTCGCGCCAGTGAGTCGGATTGTCGAGATAGCGGAATTCTTGTTGGTCTTCGTTCTGGCATTTGGGGCAGACTAGTTTGGTTGCTGGTTCAATTGTATTGACCGCGTCCATAGCTTCTGAGGATTGCTGATTTTGCGCGGCTGCGGTTTTCTCTGCTGCTTCGACGAGCAGGTAGAGTGAGTTGAGCCGATTGCCGTCTTCGGCGTCAGCACTGTGTTTTGTAACCTGAGCCAATTCATCGAGAAGGGATCGGGCGCCGGAAAGTTTTTCGGGGGTCAAGTTTATGTGAAGGTTGTCTGTGGCGGGTAGCCATTGAAATTGTTTCTCGGCTTGGTCCTGTGTGCCGTAGAAGCAAAAGTACTTGCCCTCGCGTTCTGCGGTCCAGTAGTAGATTGGGTGGTCTTGGGCAGTGTGGTTGGCTATTTCCCCCATGGCAAAACAGCCTTTGCCATAAACCGGCGGCAAGACGTCGCGCATGTAGTAGTAATCATTCTCAGTTATTTGAATCAGTTTGCCGGCGTTTGCCTTTGCAAGTTGAAAGTAAGTCAAGCGGGTGTCAGGCTCGGGTGTTTGTGGGTTGGTCATCGTTCTTTTCGGTTGCAGAGTTTTGTTTGTTGGTTGATTAGAGGGTTAGAAATCTTCGGGGTTCTCGCGTTCGTAGTCCTCTGCGCAATCTTTGTGCATTGAACCAGAAGGGGTTGATTCGTCCTGGCCGAGAGGGATGGGTTGTTCGCAGCGAGTGCAATCGTATTTATAGGGAACGAGTCCTGTTAATTCGCGGGCTTCGGTGATGAGGGAGTGAAGTGTGTCGACGGCATCATCGTTTGGCATATCGAAAGCGTAGTGATCGTCGCAATCTTCGTTTTGGGAGTCTCCGTCTAGAAGGCAGTCCTGACATTCTCCGTCTTTGACAAGTCGGGCGATGCGTTCAAGGAACGCGCGCATGGCAGGAGCAGCGTTGGCGAGGTTCATTGCACGCTGATGTGTGGCGTCCCAGCCTGGGCCATCAACGGATTTATCAAGGCCGTCGGCGATGATAGTGGTAAGCGGCAGGGGTGTGGCTTTGCCGCTTATGATCTTGAATATCTTGCGGCGTTTATCGGAAGTTAGTTTTGTTTCAGCTCGGGTGAGAGCGTCCTGCTGGTCGTCTCCGGGAACTTCCAACGTAATGTTTCGTGTTTCCCGGCCGATCGTTTGATAGTTGATGACAACTTTATACTCTGGGGTTTGGCTGGCTGTTGTTGCTGTCATTTGTGGTGTCTTTCCAAAAGGCTTATTTGGTGGGTTGGTACGGGTAGGTTAGTTTGAAAAGCTTGGAATGGTGGCTGTGCCAGCAACTCACGCTTGAGAGCTTGAGGGAATTGTTTCTTGTGTCCTATATAGGCATTTTCTTATTGTCCGCCTCTGTATTAGTTGTACAGCCGGGTTGCTGTCCTTTACTGAAGGGGCTGTCAGAGTGGGGCTTTGCCTCAAAAGTCGTTGTTGCCCCAAAAGTAGGTTTTCTGCCCCAAAAGTCTTTTCGGAGTGTCATTCCATTCGCTGATCACGATCTGCCAGCCGCAATTTCTGAGCTTGTTTTGTGTTGGCCGCCTGGTTTTACTTTGGTCGGTTTGTTGGTTGGACTGAAGAGTTCGTCCGGTTGGTTTTATTTGGTTTGTGACTTTGTCGGCGTTGGTAAAGATCTGTTTTCTGCGGTAAGCATGTTGATGGGTAGTTACAGATCATCGCGGCACGCTAGTTTTCTCACGGTTGCGTGTATCCGTGCAATAGCAAGAGAGGGACAGCTTCGGTCCGTTTTGGCAAGGACTAGCCAGTGCTTGGATGCTAAACTCGCCGGGACTTCAGTAGAGATTGTTAACATATGACGGTGAAGCTACCAACGACGAAGCGACTGTTTGCCGTTGCCGGCAATACGTGTGCTTTTGCTGACTGCGAAAGGCGTCTAGTAAAGGCCGACGTCGTTGTAGGCCAGATATGTCACATTCGGGCGAAAGAAAAGGGTGGTCCGCGCTATGAGCCTTCATACCCTGACCCCGATGCTTACGAAAATCTGATCCTGATGTGCGGGGAGCACCATAAGACGATCGACACGAAACCCCTTGAGTATCCAACGCAGATGCTTGAAGAATGGAAACGCCGGCATGAGGAGCGCTTCGAACAACCGAGCGACGAGGTACTTGAGAAGCTTACGGTGAGCATCAACGAAGGCTCGATTGTCACGAGCATCAATCAGCAGGGTGGGCAAACGGCGCACAGCATTACCAATGTCTATCAGGCAGGAGCGCCGAAGCCTATTCCGCAACTTGAGCCCGTTATCGAGACGCTTATGGGCTCTCCGCAACACCCAAGCATCGACCCGTACGACTTCCGCATCAAGCTCCGGAACAATGGAGCAACGGCCGCGAAAGAATTCCGGCTGGAGGTCGACATACCGCGGAAGTACGCAAGTAACCCGACTATTTCAGCCGCAGAGATCCCCTGTCCGAACAAACCGGACATGAAGTGCTATAGGCGCACGCAGCCGCCAGGCTTCGTCCTGTATGCTCATGAGGAGACGCCGGACTACGTCCTGACGCTCGACTTTCTGCTCCGCCACGAAGACTACGAGGCGGTAGCCGAGAGTATCGCTGTCAGGCTGTACCATGAGAACGCGCTCGTCTTCGAGAAGGACTACCCTATACGGAACTTTCGGAAGAAAGACCGCTTGGAGCATCTCGGTCTCTCATGAAACTACTTCTATCTCCACACAACGACGACGAGTGTCTGTTCGCCGCCTACACACTCATGCGCGAGAAGCCTCTCGTGATTATCGTCACCGACAGCGACGCGCAGCTTGCGGAGTGGGGTATCACCGCCCACCAACGTAGAGAGGAAAGCAGGCGAGCGTGTGAACTGTTAGGTGTGCCCGTTGTCTTCCTCGGACTAAAAGACGGCACGTTGGAACAAGAGAAGGCCGATCTCAAGCGCCGGCTTGAGCCGTTCGTCTCACAATCCTGGATACACGTCTACGCCCCTGCCATTCAGGGAGGACACAATGACCACGACGCACTCGGGGATGTCGTCTCGTTGATGTTTTCCCCAGTGAGCTATTACGCGACGTACGCTGAGGGAGAGATCTTTACGCCCGAAGGAAGAGAAATCGAACCGACGCAGGAAGAAGTCGATCGCAAAAACAGGGCTCTCGACTGTTATCCGTCGCAAATGCGATTGCCTCAAAACAAACGCCACTTCGAAGCCGTGCGCGGCAGACCAGAGTACCTTGGAGATATGCCTCGTACTCGGCCGTAGCAGTAACTGCTGAACAAAAAGGCATACCTCTGGTTTCATGGAGATCAGAAGGGAATCCCAGAAAAAACTCACGCAATCAGCGGAAAGCCTGTCGAAGTAGTGCGTTCATTTTGCCGCAAGTTGTGACTGCAACGTTGTAAGTGAACCACATGATGCCGATCATGTTGTGTTCATTTCGCGCAATGACGTGATGTTTCGGCCAAGACTAGCGGAAAAGATATTTGTCGTGATCAAAGTCGATGGCGAGAAGTTTTCAAGGCGGCAAGGTGGGTGTTATTGAGGCTACATTGAGAAGTGGATCGTCAACTCGAGTCCAGCGTACGTTATTTTTATCCTCGCTGAACACCCATTCAATCAGTCAAATTGATTTTTGGGGCAGAAATGCCGTTTGCCCCAAAAGTCGCGAAATAATCCGACTTCTGAGGCAAAGCCCTAGAGTGGGGAATGCGTCGCTTTGGCTTTACGGTGCGGAGGCGACGCATTTCGGCGTTTAGAAGTAAGGGCGGTTGAGCCAGTAGCCTTCGATCGAGCGCCACGTGCTGGCAGCGCGTTCGACTAATTGGATGGCTGCTTTCATTGCTTTCAACTTGGTCCATTCGCGTGCGATCAGCATTGAGGTAATTGTTTCCAGCGTGGCGCTCTCGTTTTGTTCGTCGAGGCAATGTTCTGTGAACAGGAGGTTGACGAACTGTTGGGTAAATCCCTGGTCTCGTTTGCGGCTTTTGTCGCCGAGAATACTTTGCACGGAAGTGAAGATATCGCTACGCGCGGCGGATCGTTGTCTATCGAGTTCCTCGTTTAGCCGTCGTTGTCGTTCTTCTTCGCTGGGTACTGTTGGGATCCCGGCGTGAGTTCTAACCAACGAGGCGATTTCCGCGGCTTCGAGCCGCAGTAGGTCTTGGCCCATGGGGGTTGTGCAGATAATTTGTGGAGTAGGCTCCGTCTTGCAATGGATGTGAAGGTGTGCGTTGCTGGCCCAGCAGTTCCCCAGCGCAAGGCTTAGTTCTTCATCAGACGCGCCAACTACAAGTTCCTTTTCCCAACGACGGTGTTTTACGAATCCCTGGATTACTTGTGTGGCGAGTTCGTCGCGGGTTATTTCGATATTGAGGGATTCGTTGTTGGCGTCGGTGCCTGTAGGCTCGGTTGTTGGGCTCGGGGCGTTAGGCTTATCGACAATAGTGGTCGTTGGTGTGAAGAGGGAAACTTGATGATGGTCCGAGCGTTTCATTTCGTGGAAGTTCGATCCGCGCGTTCTTGTTCGATTGAGTCTTCAAGGCACGAGGCATGGACGTAGCCGGCATCGTTGTAAAAGCGGCGATCGTAGCCGATCGGCTTGTCGCAGAAGCGGCAGATTGTCTCCGCGATACTTCGCGTTCCTGCGCAGTCGGTATGGAGGCACGGTTCGGCGCACGTTCCGAATTCTGTGCCTGGTGCTGAGAGTACGCCTGCCGCCATTGCAGTTAAGCTCCTTTTGATCAGTTTGTGTTCGATGTTTCAAGCTGGCTTGGTTCGTGTCGGGAGTCCTGGGGGAAAAGTATCCTGGTGCTTTGCTCTTCAGATTCGCCGGCCGCTCCGTTGGTTTGGAAAGTATCGGTCGTGTACTCGAAGCGGGCCAGAGCTTGGCAGAGCGCGGTGTAAGCGGCGACCGGATCCGCCGAGGCTATGGTGATCGTAACGTTATTGAATTGGACTTCCTCGATCGGGAGTGTAATTTCCGATAGACGCGGCAGAACGGCCCTGGCGATCGGGGTTTGGACCAGATCGTCGATCTTCCAGTCGATGTGTCCTTCCTGGTTGACGGTACAGAGAAGCCGCGCATCTTCCGGAGGTTGCTCGCCTTCGATTAGCGTAGCCCAGATCATTTGGTCGAAGAGCTTCCCTTTGTATTCATAGACAAAGAGGAATGAACGTTCGCTGGCTGCGCGTTCGATGGCTTCGTTGACGACTGTTTGGCGGATTTCGGTTGTGGTAACGGTCATGAGCGTTCCTTAGGCTATTCGGCGGCGAGCAGTGTGATTTGGTTTTCGTCAATTGGGCGTGTGAGATTTTTGGTTGCCGGCGCCGGAACGGCGGCAGGTATTCTCACAGGCTGGCCGATGATGCTGATCGGATTACGTTTGCGCGGAGGGAAAGCGTAGAGCTGGCGGTGAACTTCGCGAACGGAAAGGGTGGTTACTGCGGACCCACCGATTATGGTTTCAGAGAGGTATTCAAGCTTGCGTCCTCGTTTGTAGGCTCTCTCTAGTATTGCTCGTTCTCCTGACGTCCAACCGGCTTGAATGAGCGCATCGTGACGCCGGTAGCATTGGGCGTTATAGATGAGTAAGGAGAGCATGGAATTCTTTTCGGTGATTGAGCCGACTTGGAATTGTTGCTCGAACCACTGCTCAAATTGGGCGTTGTATTGAAACCCGGCTACTCTCTCGCGTTCGTTTAGCAGTGCGCATAGCCAGGTGCTCTTGATCCGGAACTTATTTAAGTTGTCAGGCAAGGAGCTTTCTGGTTGCCCAAGCAGTACCAGAGTTTGTTCTTGATCAAGGATCAAGACTGGAGTGGGTTGGAAATCGCTCATGGTGGTCCGTTAGCGAGGGAGATTGTTCCTCACGCTGCTTTTCTTTCTAACTCGAGGCAGCAATTAGCGCAGCGTATGCGGCTTGGATTTAGTGGGCTTGGTTCGACTTCCTGGTGCTGAGTCTCAAGTCCGCATTCCTGCTGCATTTCATCGAGGGCCTTGATGCAGGTGCCGATCAGAAGTTCGAGATAGTGTTTACGATCGTCGGGCATGTGCGGGTGCTCGGTAAGTCCAAACAGTGGACCGGCAGAGTCCATTAGTGCCCACTCTGCTTGCCGGTGAAGATGCTCGGCTCTTAGCGAGGGAGAGTGGCCTTTGGGGAGATCCTTGTAACCATGGGCACGGTGGGCGTCATCGCAGGCCGCGTAGTAGGCACGGAGTTTAGCTTTTATTTCTTCAGGCTCGTCGTCGCCGTGAAGTAAGCAAAAGTTAAAGTCGTCGGGCGAAGGGATCGGCTTACCGGCCAACTTCTCGCCGCGTCGGGTATCGAGGCGTTCGACGGAGTTGCCTTCGTAGATAAAGTTGAAGCTGTCGAATATTGGTCTAATGTATTCGACTTCAAAGAGTTTGATTGTTTCGGCCGCTGCTTGGGTTTCGCAGACAGCCAGAGCCAACCTGGCATTATCCCTGCTCCATTGTTTGAACTCGTCAAGAGTTGGGGTTGGCATCGTCTCTCTCCTTTATTGGTTGCCGGTCTCAAGTAATTTTTGGTCAGTTTCCTTGATGAAGGCGCGGGTGGCTTCCGACTCCGGTCGTAAGTGTTCTTGGGCTTCTGTGCTGATCGGAGCGGGTTCGTAGCGATCGTGGAGCTTGATCGGGTACATGACACCGGTGGCTTCGTGGAAGCGTGAGTCAGAAGCGTCGAGGATGCAGCCGCCATACATCGAGTGTCGCGTGTCGCCTTCGGGTTCCGCGTGGACGTATTCTCGGCCGGCGACTTGACGTCGCACGAGTTTGATTACAGGGATGCCGGCAATCTCAGGTTCTTCCAGGGGACCGGTTGCGCAAGGCAGCGCTACTCTGTCAAAGCGCGAACTGAGAGAATTTAGAGGGCTCACGCTGCCGCGTTTGTAGATTTCTACGGTGATGTATCTCATCTAGCATCTCTCCAATAAGCGACCTGAATGGTTGTTGGGGGAAATCGACTCCGATCATGGCGAGCTGTGAATTCTGGCGTAGCTTTATTGCCAACCGCCTTGTTATGGCCGAGTGTTAGATCGGTTTAGGTGTACAAAGGATCATTTAATGATCGAACAATTGCACTTTATGTCCGAGTTCAAGCGCGGGGATGGTGTCTGTCATAGGACTGTCGCAGGAAGGCCGCGGTTACGTGGGTGTAAATCTGGGTGGTTGAAATATCGTTGTGGCCCAGCAGTGCCTGGACGTGCTTAACTTCGGCGCCGTGTTGGAGCAAGTGGGTTGCAAACGTATGCCGCAGTGTATGTGGTGAAATTCGTTTGGTGCCGGCGACGGTGCCGTAATGTTTTATGAGGGCCCAGAGAAATTGGCGGGTGAGCGGTTCTCCGCGGTTGAGAAAGAGATACTGGTTGACGAGGCGTGGAAATTTCTTGGTAGAGATGTAAAGCGTGAGAGCCGCCGCGGCGCTTCTTCCGATCGGGATGGTCCGTTCCTTCCTGCCTTTGCCAAAGCACGTCACAATTCCATTGCGTAGATCGACGTTCTTTTGTTTGAGGGTTACGACTTCTGAGACGCGCAGGCCTGCGGCATACATGAGTTGGAGGATGGCGCGGTCGCGGATGCCGTCATTCGTGTTCGGGTCGGGCGCGATGAGTAGCTGATGTACTTCAGCTTCGTTCAGAAACGTCGGGAGATAGGTAACCGGGGGCGGCGTATCCAGATCGTCTGTTGGCGTATCGTCGATATAGCTGTCGAGCGCGAGGAATAGGTAGAAGCTGCGCACGGCACTCGCTATGCGGCGGATGGTCGCTGGTGATAAGCCTTCGCGCGAGAGTTCGGCAATGAATTTTCTCAGGTCGGCAACTTTGAGACTTTCGATCGGGCGTTGGGCCTGATAAGCGAAGTGGGTAAGGCGGGCGAGGTCGGTTGCGTAGCTGCTGATTGTATTCTCAGAGAGGGCCTTTTCAAATCTTAGGTAGCTTAAAAATACTTTGGTGAGTGGCGGGCCGTGGGCGTGCAGCAGCATTGTAATGTATGGTCTACGGCGTTTTGTCGCGCATAGGGAAGGCGAACACTTGTCTGGTAATCACTTCTGCGACGATGCCGGGTGAATACATTGCGGGAATTGCGGGCTCTGTCGGCGTGTGATGGTTGTCATAAGGACACGTATTTATCCGCCGCTTGGATATTTAGAGATTGGCTTTTCAGCTCGAGAGTAGGGTTCCGATGGCTGGCATTTTAAGAGCGCGACGGGCGGCGGCTGGGCTGCGGGCTTGTTTGTGGATGTTCGCGAGCCGGTGCAAGTACGAGGGTTGGCCTCGGAGAGGGCAAAGGTAGGGCGGTGGCGGAGCGCTCTTGTGGGGCTTTACTACCGAGGCGAATGAATGCGGCCTCTTGCGATCCGCAAGCGTAGATAGCGGCTTCCATGGCGGAGCCGGCGACGCGGCTGAGGTAATCATGGAGCTGCTCATCTGCTTCGATGGTCAGGATTTCATCCGGGAGAATGATCGTGTTTGGCCGGGTCGTCCGGTTGTTGCCGTTGATGATAGTGAAGGGCGCGAGGGTTGCGGTTGAGGTGTCGTCGCCCGGAGTGGCGTGGCTGAGGGTGAGCATGGCTGTCATGGATGTTGCCTCTGAAGTGGTTTGTTGATCGGCGGCTTGCGGATCGTCGACGATAGGGTCAAGGGCAAAAAGGTTGAGTTGGGGTGGGGCTGTGTACGGGCGAGCCCTTCGTTGCGCCTGCAGGGCGAGCATTGCCAGGTAGTCGAGATCGAGTGTCTGGTCTGGCTTGATTATGAGACGCCATTGCCGAAAGTTGCGGAGTTGGTGAGTGAGTTCGAGCAGCCAGGCGGGATATTTACTTTGGGTACCAGGCTCGGTCTGTGCGGGTTCGGTAGAATCGGTGTCCGCGAGTGAAGACACCAGAGCAGCGTTGTTGTCGGCATCGGTCCTAAGTGCAGTAACCTCAGTGGCCATGTTTGTAGTTTTTTTACTGCTTGTCATTAAGAAAAGGATTGTTCCGGTTTCCGTGCGAGGTGTTTTTGGTCCAGAGTTAAGTTGATTTGGTTATGCCATTTCAGCCATTTCCGCCAGCAAAATGTTGGCAACTGTTATGCCGTGGCTGGGTGACTGTTCAACGCCCTTAGATTTCCTCCTCCTTAGAGCCTCGCTCGTTTCGCCAGAGTGCTGTTTTGATTGGTTCTCGCAGGCCGAAGGTTCCGGGTCATCCTACTTCTTTGTGCTCTGAGGGCGAGTTGAGCATTTCCTATAAGGGCCGGAACTTGCCAGGAGAAGATGGAGCTAATCCACACGGGGTCGAATTGCTGAATAAAGAGTTTTGGTGTTGAGGTGGTTTCGGTAATGCGGGCGCCCTAGGGATTGCCTAGTATTACGGGCCTTGGCCAGGCCGAGGTTGTCAGTGCGACGCGCTGGCGTTGATAAGCAGGATGTTCATGGATTCCGGCATTGAGTGGACACACGTTCAAATTGTCAGTGGAGCCAGCTGCGTTCCTGTGTGATTAGAGATCCTGGTGATGGTCGTCTTGCGTTTTTGATGGAGTAGCTGGTTGATCCGGGGGCAATCGTTTCTCCGCGTGCGACGAGTTTGAGAATCTCGGCATCGAGTTCGGCTGTGTTTACGAGGAAGCGTTCGTTTTCGTCTGAAGCGGTCCAGTTTACGAAAAGCGGCATTACGTTGGCGTGGACCAGCTTGATCGGTGTTACGGCCGTTACGGAATAATCGGGTGGAAGGATGACGAAGTCGTCCGGTGAAGGCAGCTCGCGGAGCGCGTAAGCGGGAACATAGAGTGCCGATGGTTCGAAGCTGGAGATCTTGAAAGTTGTTGAGGAAGCGCAGGCGCGGAGGGTGATGTCATTCATCAGATCGAGGAGCTCAGTGGCGCGATCGGGAGTGAGATCGATGATGGTGATGATTTCCTGGTGAGGGGAAGTGGCGTGGGGGATCTGGGTGGTATAGAGAGCGATATTCAAGGGCATGATGGTCTCTTGATCGGGTGTGAGTGGGTGATCTGTGGTGGTAGTAGCTAGGTGGTTTGGTCGGTTTTGAATTATGAGAACGGCTGTCTAGGTGTTGGCGGTGTGAAGGTATTACAAGTGCTGGGCCAACTGGTGGGTCTAGTGAGCGGGCCTAAATCTTTAAGCTGTTGGAGACGCTCCCCGCTGAGTTGTTGTGGTGGGCACTTCCTTTCATGTTCGGCTGCTTGGGCTATATGGGTGGTAGTGTCCAGGCTTGGTCGTTGCGGGTAAGTTTTCACTCTTTGCTATTTCGTGAAACTGTCCAAATACTCGAGTAGTCTGCCCGTTTTCTATTCAATGTGAGAACTGCCAACCCATCAGACCACGAGGTGTGAACAAAACCGTCTCTCGATCACACTCCCTGTTAGAAGAACAAATGCCGACGACGTTGCGGCTTCGAAGGGAGGGGTTGAGATGGCTAACCGATCCAGAGGAAATTACGCAAAGACATTCAGCGGGATCTTGGGGATAGTTGCTGGGAAGAATGCTCAAAGGCTGATGGAACGGGCCCAAACTGCGAATCGCCTGGCAAAGTCGCTTCGGGGAAGATCTCGTCAGCGCGCATACGCCGTAAAGACTGAGGCGCTCATTGGCTTGGTTAGAAGGTTTCCTGAACAGATCATTGTGAGCAACGACGTCAGGACACCACATTACGTCCTGATCAATAATGTGCCAGCTTGTTTCGGTCTTCACGCGCCAGCCCATCGATTTGCAGGAACCGAAGATGATGCATGGACATTGAACTGCTTTGGGACGTAAGGTGCTTGGAAAGGCTGACGGATCTTTCCTGGACTTTGAAGTCTGATAGCTGCAGATGATCGCAGTGTCGGGCGAAAAACTGGAGGCAAGATTGGGTGATGCGGCGCCTTGGCCTTCGGCTTTGTTTGCATGGGAATCTGGCTCGACATCCTTAGACTGGCAGCTGACAGTAACTCGGCTGCGGCTCGAGAGCTGTTGGAACTAAAACTTCCGATCGCCTTGCGTGACTTCGTCTTTTCTGGTGCAGAACGGCGCAAGTACCAGGGGCCGGTGCCAGATGCCGTCGCCCGCTACATCTCAAAGCTGTCGTCCAGTGAAGGATCGCTCGCTCGTTTTCGCGAGTACGACTTGGTGGATTATGTTGTAGATGACGTTGTTGCGGCTGTCAGAAGAACGTTGGTTCTAGTTCAAGTTATCCGCGCACGCCCAGGTAGTAGTTTGGACGATCTAGTCACAGCGTTTCCCTGGGACTCCGGATTGAAGCGTGCCGCAGAATGGAAGCGAACCAGAATCGCAAGGCTAATTAGTTCCATGATCGCGGTAGGTATTCCACTTCCTTACCCCGCAGGGTTGGCAGCCTCAGAAGAAGTCGAAGAGATTTACCCGTTTGATGAAATTGCGTTTGCGACGTCGAACAAGCGAATTGAGCAAAGTTGGTGGGATTTCAAAAAACAGCAAGATCTCGACGCCTATTACCTGACCATCGTCGATTCAGATCAGCGAACCGAAGTCGACTCAGAAGGCGTTGATTATGGTGCGATCAGTGTGGCTAAAATTGTTCTGGGCACCGACAGCGGTCTCGACCTTGAGATTATCCTCGATCTTCATGTGCTAGGCAGGGAGGTCGGACCGGAATTGACTAACCTTATGGAAGGGATGCACGAAAGCAGGCCATCCGAGGGTTATCGGCCGATCGCGTGGCACAACGTATTTTGGTGCCTGTCATCGGACTATGAGGGGCTCCACTTGAACTTAGGCCAGGTCGACCCGTTCTGTGAACGAGACCAAGAACTCTCTGAACATATTGCTGACAATTATCGCGAAGTTGTCGGCTCTTCTAGGCCAGTCATTTATCGCCGCCGAAAGACTTTACATGTCGCCTGTGAACAGAAATTGCTAGTTCGCGTGCGAGAACGTTTCGCGAGCGGAACAACTGAAGCGAACGATCACATATAGAGTAAGAGGAGCAAAACCCGTCGATGGGTGTGACTCAAATAGCGATTAGTCGTGAAGTCTTACAAAAGTCTGCTGGACTTGCTGGCGAGTGCTCCTCTGATGCCGTACGCGAGAGAGTACTAGTGTCTCAGGCCGTCGCCCTTGCCTTCAGGCAGTACCTACAAGAGCAGTTCGATTCTGGGGAAGTAATCGAAGACGGACGGTCAAGCTCATTGAAGTATGTTGAATTGCTCGACATCTGTGATTTCAAGATCGGGGGTTGGCAAGTTGATGTGCGCTCCATCACCACCGCCGAGCGCGATGCTCTGTATGTACCAACGATGCCGCTGATGGTTGGCGTACTCTCGGATTTCTATGTCGGCGCACAAGTAGACTCGTCTATCACGGGAGCAGACATACTGGGCTATGCGAACCGAGTAGACTTAGCAGAGGCCGAGCTGACTGCAAACGGACTTTTTGCTGTCGTTCCGAACGAACTGCTCAAGCCTCTCAGTGATCTCGTGGACGTCGTCAAGGAAGCCAGGATCATGGATTCCGAAGATGTTAGGCACTTCCAGCAATGGCAGGCACGGGCGGACCGCATCGTTGAAGGCGCTTACGACCTGCTGTCTTCGGAGAAGGAACTGACGCAGGAGGAGGTTGAACGACTGGCTTCTGTACTTCGCGACAGCGTTCTTGGTATTTACGGAGGGAGACTTCCCGAAACGGGTCTCGAACCTCTTTTCGACAAGCTCTTCCAACGGTTCGGACTAATGGATCCTGTTCCAGCGGCTCCAGAAAGTGAAGTTGCCTTCATTAACCGAACCGAAGACGTGGTAGCCATCGAAACCAAGCGCCTCACCGAGCACTTCTTTCATGATGGATTGAATGTCCGACAGAGGGTATCGCTTTACCGTTATCTGCTGGAGAAGGAAGATAGATTCGAGGAGCATCGAAAACTTAAGAAAGTCCTTGACCAGGCTACGGGAGGAAAGCATCAGGCCTCACCTCGCCGTCAAGCGCGTTTGCGAACGGCCGATGAGAGTCGAGCAAAATCGCTATGGCTGGAACCGCCAACGCAACCGAGACATTCTCGCCAGAAAGATGGGCTTATGGAACTATCGATAGGAATAGACTCGCAAAAGAAAGAAGAGCGCCAGTTCAAGCTGGGGCAGAGGGTCCTCATGCCGGGCCACTTCGCACAGCATGTTGTGCTTGAAGAGGTGCGATCAATCGGTGCCGGGTATGAGTGTCGCGTTCGTCTTGCTGACGGCTCTCTCGATGAAACGATCATAAGCGAAGCAGAGGCCCTTAGCATTTTTCAGGGAGAAGCAGATGAGGCACAGATGCTTCCGGTTAACGCCGAGCATTTACGGCTACTGGTTGAATCGACCCGAATCCGACTTGCTTACGCGCACGATGACTTTTTCGCCGTCAGCCTTTCTGGCATACAAACTCTTCCACACCAAATCGAAGCGGTCTACATGAAGATGCTGCCTCAGCCTCGTTTGCGCTTCTTGCTAGCAGATGATCCCGGTGCGGGGAAGACCATTATGGCTGGACTTCTCATTAAGGAGATGAAGCTGCGGCAAGCGATCGAGCGGGTGCTCATACTCTCACCGGCTCCGCTTACTCTGCAGTGGCAGGACGAATTGCTCAAATGGTTCGGTGAGGAATTTGAGATAATCTCTTCTGCTACGGACCAACGACAGTTGCTAAATCAGTGGCAACGCAACTCGCAGGTGATCGCGTCGATGGACTACGCGAAGCAGGAGAATGTCCGAGAACGCGTATGGCAGCAGGAATGGGATCTTGTAATAATCGATGAGGCACATAAGTGTTCTGCATACACAAAACATTCTAGCCAACGTTCGCCGGAGGCTGGTAAGACAAAGCGTTATCAGCTTGCCGAAAAACTCTCTGAAAAGTGTGACCATCTGCTGCTACTCACTGCCACTCCACACCACGGGAATGAAGATCGCTTTAACCACTTCTTGTGCTTACTTGATCCCGATCTATTCCCAGAACCCCACAAGCTGCCCGAAATTGCCGGCGAAATCAACCGGAATATTCTTAAACTTGGGCATGATTGTCCCTGGGCTTTGCGACGGTTGAAAGAAGATCTACGTGACCTAGACGGACATAGGCTCTTCCCGGATCGGGTTGCAACCACGGTTAGGTTCAAACTCAATAGCGATGAATACACACTCTACAAATCGGTCGCCTCATATATTAACGAGTTTTTGCCGGGTGGTGCGGGGCGGCAGAAAGCCAGCGTAGCTCTTGTTCGCACGGTTCTGCAGCGCCGTCTCGCCAGCTCGACAGAAGCAATTTACGAATCTATGAAACGCCGGCTCAATCGTCAGCGTGGTCTGCTGGAGGAACTGGAGGCGCTCACGCCATCCCAGCAAGCTAAGCGTCTCGCCCAGATTCAGGGACTCCTAGTTGATAGCGAACAGGACGAAGATGATCTCGATGACTCCCAGCGCGATGCGCTGGCGGATGAATACACTGCTGCCGTTGAGCTCCGTCATCTGCAATCTGAGGTTGCCGCGCTTCGGGATCTCGTCGAGCAGGCGCGTATTGTGCGCGATACTGCTTCTGACAGTAAGCTTACTGCGCTGAGAGACTGTTTGAAGAAGGCGGAGTTTAATGAGCTCAAGGAAGGAAGCGCAAGACTTCTCATCTTTACGGAACATCGAGACACACTCAATTACCTTCATCGAGAACTTGAAAAATGGGGCTTCTCGGTTTGCGAGATTCACGGCGGGATGAACGTTCACGAGCGTAAACGTGCTCAGGAAGTCTTTCGTACCACGGTGCAAATCTGTGTTGCGACAGAGGCCGCAGGTGAGGGCATCAACCTCCAGTTCTGTCACTTGATGATCAACTACGATCTTCCCTGGAACCCGACGCGCCTTGAGCAACGACTTGGACGGATTCATCGCATTGGCCAGAAGCGCACGTGCTATTGCTATAACTTTGTGGCGACCGAATCCGAGGATGGCCAACCCGTAATTGAGGGACGAATTCTTGAGCGTCTCTTGGAAAAGATGGAGCAGATCAAAGGCGCGCTCGAAGGCCGCGTCTACGACGTTATCGGCGAGATCCTTTCAATAAACGAAGTGAATCTGCCGGCGATGATCCAAGAAGCTACCCTTAACCCCGGCCGCCTCGACGAGAAGCTTGACGATCTCGAACGGATCGATCCCGAGAAATGGCGAAAATATGAAGAAGCGACAGGAATTGCGCTTGCGCGCGATAAATTTGACGTCGATAGGTTCAAACAATTCCAGGAAGATAACTTCGAGGCCGAAGAGCGCCGCCTGATGCCGAGGTACGTCGAGGAACAGTTCAAAGCAACTGCGAAGCTGCTCAACCTTAGACTGGATGAACGTGCCGATGGCCTTTTCCGCTTAGAGCACGTGCCGCAGGACTTGCGTTCTGAGCGGTGGGAATCTGTCCGACGAATGGGCAAGCCCGATACAACGTACCGGAAGCTGACGTTTAATAAAGACATGCTGGAAAAGGATCAGCACATCGATGCGGTACTGCTAGGCCCGGGCCACTCATTGTATGCTGTTGCCGACGAAGCGCTAAACTTCCGGCTTGCGTCTCTCTCCGGACAGGTTGCCTTCTATGTTGATCCACTAACTCCCTCGCCGTACCGCATTCACTTCTTCGAGATGTCTATTCGCGGTCAAGACTCACAGGGAAATCAAACAGTCCTATATGGCGAGCTCGTGGCAGTAAGGGAAGAAGGTGGAGAGTATGAGGTGGTACCGTCCGATTCTTTCATCAACCTCGCGTTGCACGCTACTCCTCCTCAGTCGGTTAACACTGTCGATGTGCAGGGCGCGACTGACTTCTTGAAGTCTTCATATCAGCTCCAAAAGCGCGCCGAAGAGCAGCAAGAACGCCAGCACTTCGTAACTGTTTGCCGTGAGTATCTTGAAACGTCATTTAAGGAGCGGATCAAGGCTGCACAGAATCGTGTAATGGCATTAAGGGCACGTGAGCGTGATGATGAAGCTGTAGCTAGGGCGCGTGCAAATGCTGAAGCCGATCTAGAGAAACTCAAACGCGATCGAGAGGACCGCTTTGAGAGATTGGAGAGGCTGGCTGTGGCTCGTACTGGCCCAGTCCGTCATGTGGCGACAGCTATTGTGCTCACCCCTGCTGACAGTGTGGAGACTCAGATGCAGCAGTTGTCAAGCGAGATGATGACGGATGCTCGTCGCGCCAGTGAACTTGCTGCTGAGGATCAGGTGATTGCCCATGAAGAGAGTCTTGGCTGGAAGTGCCAGCGCGTAGGAAATGAGAAAATTGGATTCGACATCAGGAGTATTGGACCATCTGACCCGGCAACCGGACAACGAGATGTGAGGCGGATTGAAGTGAAGGGCCGCTACCGTGGCGAGCCGATCAGGCTCACGCCAAACGAATGGCTGAAAGCAAGTCAGCTTGGTTCCACATATTGGCTCTATGTCGTTTGGGATCCGACAACTCCTCAATGGGAACTTCTCAAGATTAAGGATCCAGCGCGCGTTCTCGACCACGCGAAACGTGAAATCGCCGTCGCCAGAATGGTCGAGTTTGGTGGTGCGGCTTTGACAGAAGCCTCGAAGCAGTGTGAAGAGACCAGGCAATAAATGAAAGACGACAAACGGTTAATCGAAGACTATCTGCCAATTCAGGCGATCAGCAAAGAGGCGTCGCGGGAGAAGTCCGTGCGAAAGGGGCACATATCTACGCTGCATCTTTGGTGGGCTCGGCGTCCGCTGGTCGCCTGTCGTGCGGCAGTTTATGGCGCGCTTGTTCCGGCTTCGCGCTACGTCGTGAACGATGCTTCCGTAAAGGCCGTTAAAAAAGGCCGGGAAAACTCGGAGAGATTTGTGTCGGCCCTCTGTCTGTATCCCGGCGACGCCGGAATTATCAGCGAGGCTGAGCAGCACATTCTTGAGGCGCATGCGGCGCGTCTCTCTGAAGAGTTAGGTGCCAAAGTCACGGTGGCGGACATCAGAAATGGAGACGCGCCGCGTCCGCGGGTGCTCGATATGTTTGCCGGTGGGGGTGCGATTCCGCTCGAAGCTTTACGGCTTGGTTGCGAGGCGTATGCAAATGACTTAAATCCAGTGGCGCACATTATCGAGCTTTGCACACTAGTTTACCCTCAGAAGTACGGCAAGCCCGACAAGAGCTTGCGCGGTATGACCGGCCCGAAGAATGGGAAAGGTGAGACGACGTGGGGAGGGCTGTCCGGAGAAATGCTTTATTGGGGCAACTGGGTCGTAGAGCGCGTCCGCGCAGAGATCAGAGATCTCTACCCGCTTGTGCCCGATCCGAAAGCAAAATCACGGGAGATGTCGCAGGATCCAACGCAAAGGTTATTCCCAGATGCTGATAGGCAGCCAAGACTCAAGGTCACAGACGGATACCTGACGCCCGTGGCTTATCTATGGACGCGAACAGTTCGCTGCAAGAATCGGACGTGTGATGCCACTGTTCCGCTTGTTAGACAAACATGGCTATCTAAAAAGAAAGGGCGCTACGCAGCGATGCGTATGTTGGCTCAAAGAGGTGAAAAGTTCGTTAAGTTTGAAGTTGTGGAATCCAAAAGTGAAAAGGATCTAGGATTTGATCCAGCAGGATTCTCCAAGGGTGGGAATGCTACTTGTCCATTTTGTGCCACAGTAGCCGACAATGACTACATCATAAGTGAAGGGTGGCAAGGGCGAATAAAACAGCAGATGATGGCAGTGCTGTGCACTCGTCCCGATTCCCAGAGCAAGATTTTTATTGCTGCTGATGCGTTTAAGGGATTGATACCTAGTGAAGAGATAATTCTCCAACGTCTCGAAGCATTGTGCGCTACTGGCGATCTAACAGTGCCCGCCGAGCCAATAGCCAATCTACCTCCCGATAGTAATGATAACAGTCTGGGTATTAGGGTGCGCCCCTACGGATTGCGTAGTTGGGGAGACCTATTCACTCGTCGCCAATTAATGTATTTACTCGAATTGGTCGCGAAGACGCACGATGCAGAAAGCAAAATGAAAAGTCATTCAATACCGACTACTCATTCAGACGCCTTAGTCACATATTTGGGATTACTCGTAGATCGGCTTGCTGGATTTGGAAACAGCTTTTGTGGTTGGAATTATCATGAGCAGGCGGTTGCTAATGTCTTTGGACGACAGGCTATTCCTATGGTGTGGGACTTCGCTGAAGTTAGCCCATACGCTGAAATGTCAGGAGGTTTAGCTGGGGGCCTAAACAGAATTGTGGATGTAATTGAATATGCAAGTAAGATCAATTGTATAGGGGTAGTTCAAAGAGGATCTGCAGTTTCATTGCAAGTGCCGGATAACTCTATAGATGCCGTAATCACAGACCCTCCTTATTATGACAATGTCCCATACTCTGACATCTCTGATTTCTATTATGTTTGGTTGAAACGGACTGTTGGGCATTTGTATCCAGATCACTTTGCGAACGTTCTTACGCCAAAGAAGCAGGAAATAATAGCTGATACTTTTAGGCATGGCGGGAGTAAGGAACGGGCAAAGATTGCTTACGAGCAAATGATGGCTAGCGCATTCAGTGAAGCGCATCGAGTGCTAAAGCCTGGCGGACAGTTGGTTGTTGTTTATGCACATAAAACAACACTTGGATGGGCTACATTGGTTGATTCTCTTCGCACCTCTGGGTTTAGCATAACCGAGGCTTGGCCTTTAGATACTGAGTATTCTGGGCGGCTGAGGAGTCAAGACTCGGCTGCGCTTGCCTCAAGCATTTTCCTCGTAGCACGCAAGCGGGAGGGTACACGGACTGGCGAATACGAGACAGAAGTCCGTCCAAATCTGGAGCGAATAGTCCGTGAGCGCGTTGAGACACTATGGAGCATGGGCATTAGTGGAGCGGACCTGGTAATCGCCGCAGTAGGCGCGGGGCTTCGTGCATTCACGCGCTTCGCGCGTGTTGAATATGCCAACGGCGAAGAAGTGCCCGCAGAACGCTTCCTCACTGAAGTCGAAGGTGTAGTCCTTGAGACACTGCTCGAAAAGATCTTCGGCTTCTCTCGCTCGGGAGTTGCCGCGGTGGATGGTCCTAGTCGTTTCTACGTCCTTTGGCGCTATGCCTACAAAGCAGCAGAGATGGACGCGGGAGAAGCGATCGTCTTCGCTTATCCGCAATCAGTCGAGCTCGAAGGCCCACGCGGACTGACTCAAGGGAAGTCGGCACTCGTCGAAAAGAAGAAGAACAAATATCGTCTCCGCGACTTCACTGAGCGCGGCGAACGTGAAGGTCTGGGATTTCGCGATGAGGAAAGCACCAACGGCGCAGTGCCATCGCTGATAGATGTCTTACATCGGATTCTCTGGCTCATGGAAAATCAACCTCGAAGCTTGAATGGTTACCTGGATCAGGCACGCCCCGACCGCGAGCGTCTCCGCCAGGTCGCACAAGCCCTTGCCGGCCCAGCTCTCAAAGGCGGTGAGGTGGACGCTATGCTGATCAACACCACAACGGCGGAAGCCGGCGCACTCGGCAAGTTGCTCTCCAACTGGCGTACGTTGATCGATGCGCGATTGGAGGAGTTTGAGCTGAAGTAGCAATGGTAATGTCGTTTGCGACAGTAAGTCACGGCGATTTAAGAAACTGCCATAGGATCTAGTCCGATTGAAGGAGTACTTTAGGCAAGGTCAGTCTTTAGGTGGTCCTAATAGGCCTAATGAAGTAAGAGTTGGAGACTCAAATGAAAAGTTACGCCCTACGACCTTGGACAGATGTGGTATCGCTTGATCCGGACGTTGAGTCAGGCTCGCTAACCGAATCGGTATTTGCTATCGACGTAGGAGCAATCGCCGCCAATGATAAACAAGTACCATTAGTCAATCGCGATGCCGAGGCCTTTTTCCGTGCGACCTACTTAACAGCCGATTTGCGGCGACTTCTTGAAGAGGTGCTTGCCTCGCTAGCTGGTAAGCAAGGATACAACCGCGTACTCAAGCTGCGCACACCGTTTGGCGGCGGTAAGTCGCACACGCTCGCAGCTCTGCTGCACGCAGTCCGCGACCGGAAGGCCCTCAATGTCATCTCCGAGGCGGTTAGCTTTGCCGACCCGGGAAAAGCAACCGTCGCCGTTTTCGACGGCGAGAAGTTTAGCGCTCAGGGGAAGGATTTATCCGATGGCCGGCACATTCACACCATGTGGGGTTGGATTGCGGCGCAACTGGGCGATGAAGCTTATGCCGCGATTGAGAAGCTAGACAAAGACCGCGTCTCCCCAAGCGGCGATGACATCCAGAAGATGCTGGCCGGAGGGCCAAAACTGTTATTGCTGGATGAAGTGCTCAAGTATATGGAGCGCACTGCCGCTGTCGCAGTGTTTGATTCGACTCTGTCTCGGCAAGCTAAGGACTTTTTTCAGAATCTGACAGTCGAAGTAGCCAACAGTTCTGACGCAGTGATGGTCTTTTCGCTTCAGTGGAGCGCAAAGGAGTCCCTCGACAATGTGGCGCTCCTGAACGAACTGGACCATCTGGCTTCTCGAGTTGATGAGCTTCGTCAACCAGTGGGAGACGATGAAATAGTACATGTCGTCAAGCGCCGCCTGCTCGCGGAAGAACCTGATGAGACTCACGCATCGGAAGTTGCGCGAATTTATCAAGAGGTTGTCACAAAACAACGCCGCGCCGCAGCAGGCACGCCTTTAGAAAAAGAACAGGCTGACGCTGAAGGATCTCAACTTCGCGACCAGATAAAAATCTCCTATCCGTTTCATCCCGCAACCCTGAACGTCATGCGCGGGCGTTGGGCGGCGGTACCAGCCTTCCAGCGAACTCGGGGCGCACTCCGCTTCCTGGCTACGTGTCTTCGCTCGGCGAAGAAGCGCGGATCATCACGGGCTCTTCTTGGGCCTGGTGATATTCCGTTAGCCGACGCCGAAGTTCGGAATGCACTCTATAAGGAACT
>WNFT01000144.1_pt1 | contig 85718 bp, 88 predicted proteins | sample 5400191 | NCBI WGS metagenome assembly WNFT01 (sample SAMN13153359, study PRJNA577476) | soil metagenome | isolation source: 80 cm saprolite under Madrone tree | place: USA:California | collected 2016-06-14 | reverse complement strand
GAGGAGCGCTCGGCGGCGGGCTAACTCGTGTCTCATACCCGGAGTCTCGTAGGTTCCGAGCCTCACAGTCAAGCCGTCGGACTGCCCTTGGAGCTCTTTGCCACGCCCGCAGCGCCGCAGCGCTTAGATGGGCACGTGCGTGGCTACATCGTAAGATTTCAGCCACCCAACAGCGCGCGGGACGTCCCAGTCTACAATTCGACGTCCACCTCGATGTCTACCGGGTCGGGACCGCGTCCATTCTTCACCGACGTCCGGAACCTCTGACCGCTATCCTGACTGTCCGAGAACTGTCCGAGAACCCCCGCCGATGGGCTCCAAACCGCGCCAAACCGGGGAGTTGAAACGCCAGGATTTCTTAGGGATTCTTTGGTAGGGTTAGGCAGGTGTCGCGGTCTGGCGTGACCTCACATGCCAGAGGTCACTGGTTCGAGTCCAGTATCGTCCACCAGAAATGCCAAGAGGCGGGGCGGTGTGAGCCGCCCCGTTTGTTCGTCAGTGAGATGGCGGTCACCCCGTCGGGGAGAGCGTGGCGACGGAGGACCCAGGATCGGGCTGCTTGCGAGTCAAGCTCGCGACGATTCCGATCAGAACGTGCAGGTCGACTGGCTTCTCCATGTGGTCCTGAAAGCCTGCGCGCAGCGCACTCGCCCGGTGCTCCGGTCCGGTGAGCCCCGTGATGGCGGCGGCGGGGGTCGTGCCCCCCTGCTCCGGAGACAGCGTGCGGACCTGGCCGATCAGCCAATAGCCGCCCTTGTCGGGCATTTCGAGGTCGCTGACGAGGACATCCGGGCGTTCTTGTACGATGATCCCGAGCGCCGCCTCGGCGGTGCCAACCGCTGTGACCACGGCGCCACGCTCCTCGAGCGTCGCCGCGAGCAGGTCCCGAATGACGGCGGAGTCGTCGACCACCAACACCCGCACGCCGTCGAGACGCGAGAGGTTGTCGACGCCCTCGTCCATGACCTCCGTCGGGTCCTCCGGCAGTGAACTATAGGCGAGCGCGACGGCGGCTCCTACCGGGCATTCCCCTGCATCGTCTGGCGGAAAATACCTCGGGCGCTCGGTCGCCACATCTCCGGGGCGTGAAACTCCGGGGATTGAAACGCGAGGATTTCGATCGAATTTTCTGGTATGGTCTGGTCGCTGGTTCGGGTCCAGGGTCGTCCACGACTATTAACACGGTCTTTCCATTGGAGCAGGCGTGATGAAGGTCGCCATTTTCTTTGACGGTCAGAACTTCTACCGCTCCCTCCTGCGCTACGACGAGTCGCTCCGCGTGGACTACGACCGGCTCGCGACGTGGATCACGCAGCAGGCGGGAGGCGCCAACGCGCTCTTCTCCGGCGCCTACTACTACGTCGGCGTCTCGCCGGACGCGCCGCCGCTCGTCGAGGGCTTCTTGAAGGGACTCGAGCTGCGACCCGGGTACTTCGTCAAGCGCGAGCCGCGGGTGCGTCGTGCGGGGCGCTGTCCCGGGTGCGGGAAGGAGTACGAGTACACGACCGAGAAACGCGTGGACACCCGCCTGGTCGCGGACCTGATCCACTACGCCGCCTCGAACGCCTTCGACGCGGCTGTCCTCGTCTCGGGCGACGACGACTTCGTGCCCGCCGTTGAGGCGGTGAACGCGCTCGGCAAGCAGGTGTGGGTGGCGACGTGGTCGGCCGACGAGCTGTCGAAGGACTTGCGGGTGAGATGCTTCGGTCACATCCACCTGAGTGACGGCGTGTCAGGGTTCCGCGCCGAGCGGCGTCCCTACGAGCGGGCGTCGGGGCGCGTGCCGGCCGTGCGGCCCCCGCGACCCGCGATGAGCCCGGCGTCGAGCTCTCAGCTCGAGCGCGGGCTCCAGGAGCTCCAGCGCGCCGAGGCGCGCCTGCCGCACGTGGGCCGTGGGTACTTCGTGATGCGCTGGAAGTCGCACGCGCTCCCGCCGCCCGGACCGGAGCGCGAGGCGCTCATCCAGCAGCTCGTCGACGCCGGCCTGGCCAAGGAGTTCGAGACGCGGGACGCCGAGGGCCGGTCGGTCACTGCGATCCGCAGTCGCGAGCCCGACGGCAATACCCGAGAGCCCGACGGCAACGTCGCGCTCCCCGAGTAGGGGGGCATCTCAGGACGGTGTTATCGTCTTTTCCCGCAAAGGGAGGCCAGAGGATGAACGTCACCAAGAGCACGAAGGTTCGAACCTGGCGGCAAGCCCTGGTTCTGTTGGCGCTGCTGTCCTTACCCCTCGTGCCGCCGGCCTTCGCGAGTGACTTCGCCCAGATCGTCTTCTTCGGCGACAGCCTGTCGGACCCTGGGAATCACTTCATCGCGTTCGGGACGACCGCGCATCAACCCTTCGCCCCGATTCCGGATGACTCGTACGCCATCGGTGGCCATCACTTCAGCAATGGCGCCACCTGGGCCGAGCAGCTCGCCCAGGCTCTCCACATCCCGAGGAGCGGCAGCCCGGCGCTTCGCGCGCCTGGTGTCTTCACGAACTACGCGGTCGGTCGGGCGAGGGCGCGCCCGGCCGCACCCGTGTTCCGCTTCTACGATCTGAGCACTCAAGTGGGTCTCTTCCTGTCTGACTTCGGAGGGCACGCCTCGCCCGACAACTTGTACGTGATCTGGATCGGTGGGAATGATCTGCGCGTTGCCTTGGAGACCCTGCCGAGTGACCCCTCGAGCATCATCGGGGCGGCGGTCGCCGCTGTCGCCGCGAATATCCAGGCGCTCTGGTTGGCCGGCGCCAGAACCTTTCTGATCCCCGACGTGCCGAATCCGGCGAATACGCCCGCGGTCCGTGCGCTCGGTCCCGTGGCACAGTTCGCGGCGACGCAGCTCACGGATGCCCACAATGGAGCGCTTCATCTGGCGTTGAACGCGCTGCAGGCTGCTCTGCCGGGGATCCATCTCATTCGGCTCGATGTGAACGCGTTATTCGGCGACCTTCCCTCCGAATTGAACACAGAGGACTCGTGTCTCACGTTCGGCGTCATCGGCGGCGCAATCTGCGCGAGACCGAAAGGGTACGTCTTCTGGGACGGCGTCCACCCGACGACAACGGGACACGCCATTATCGCGGAGGCCGCCCTCGAGGTCCTCGCTCCATGATTTTGCGCTGGCACTGGGGACTCGGATCGGCCCCGTCGGGGTTGTGGGCTAAGGCCCGACGACGCGCGTGAGGAGCCGCGCCACCGCGCTCGCGATGACGTCCGAGGTCGGGAGCCGGCGGGAGGCGCGCGGGTCGTCGCAGTCGGCGTCGAGGTCGGTCACCGTGAGCCCGGCATCCTCGGGGATCGCGAGCCGCGCGGCGCCGTCGCTCGATCGGAGCACCTGGACCGACTGGCTCCAGACGGTCGCCGGCGCCTGGAAGGGCCGGCGGCTCGCGCGGCAGAAGATCATCTCGCCCGTGGCGACGCGCACGTCCACGACGATCGCGTGATCGGCGCCGAGCGTGCGGGCCCGGTCGAGCGCGGCGTGCGCGTCGAGCTTCGCATCGCCCCCGGCGAGGACTTGCACGTCCTTCGCCAGTACCGCGCGCGCGTTGAGCCCCTCGAGCAGCGCCCCCTCGTACTCGGCTGGCAGCGCCTCGCGCTCCCTGTCCGAGAGGCCCCCGGCGAAGGTGACGCGGACGACGACGGCAGGCTGGCGGACCTCGGCCGGCCTGAAGTCGGCGGCACGGATCGGCACCCGCTCGACGCCGCTCGGGGAGACGCAGGCGGCGGCGGCGAGAGTCAGGAGGGCGAGCGCCGGTCGCCTCGGCATGGCGCCAGAGTATCATCGCGCCATCCGCTCGAGCTTCCGCTAGGCGAGGGCCGGATTCGGCGGTACGATGAACGCATGAAGATCTTCGTGGCCGCCGCGTTGGTGCTGCTCGTGGCCACACCGGTCGCGGCCCAGCCAGTCGAGATCGAGAAGCCTGCGCCGCCTGCGGAACGGCGCGAGCGGGAGCGGGCCGTCATCACGCCCGGGCTCTCGGGCGAAGGCCGTCCGCTCGACGCCGACAACTATCCCAAAGGCGGGCGCGTTCCCTACGAGCCGGGCTTCATTCGCGGCCTCAGCGCCGAGCGCGAGACACCCGCGTCAACCGGCCGGGTTGGCGTCGCGGGCTGGACCGCGCCCAACACACCGGTCGGCAGCCCGCTCAGCGGCTGGGGCGAGATCAACGGCTGGTTCGCGATCGGCCTCTCCGTGACCTGGGACGGGCCGCCGCCCGTCCGCAGCGTCAGACCTCCCGCTCGCTGACCGGGTCCGAGCTCCACGGCCGATGGCCTGGCTCCGCGGCAACCTCCACGCGCACACGACCTACTCCGACGGGGTGAAGACACCGCAGGACCTCATCGCCGAGTATGAGGCGCTCGGCTACGACTTCCTGGCGATCACGGACCACGAGGACCTGATCGGCTCGAGCTACTGGCGGGCGCTGCCGCGGCTCCGCACGCGCCTGCTCCTCTTCCACGGGGTCGAGGTCAACTATCAGGGATTCGACCAGCACATCGGCCGCGTGTTGGGCGACCGCGAGGTGCTCCACGTCCTGAACCACCCCGCGCGTTACAGGCTCTCGGTCGCGGAGACGCTCGAGCGCGTGCGGACGATCCAGCGCTCCGGTCTTGCCCTGGACGCCGTGGAGGTGACCGACACCGGCCACCACCGGCCGCTCTACGCGTCGGGGGAGATCCCGCTGGTGAAGGTCGCCACCGACGACGCGCACCGGCCCGTCCACTTCGGCCGGGCGTGGATCGAGGTGGACGCGCCGCTGGATCGCGACGCGATCATCCGCGCGATTCGTGCCGGAGACTTCCGTCTCGGCTTCGCTCCCGACGAGTTATCTAGCGCTTGAGTCCCGTGTGCGTCTGCTCGACGACCGCGAGCGAGCTGTGACTCGCGGGCCAGTCGTACTGGATCGGCCCGAACCCTCGGTTCACGGTCGCCGCACAGACCGCGGCGGTCTTGTACTCCATGCCCTGCGGCAGCGCGATGTCGATCACGTGCGCCCCACCGGTCGCCAGGTTCTTGATCGGCTCCACCCTGGTCTCGAGGAGACCCGGGACGACGACCTGAGCGCGGCGCTTCTTCACGTCGACCTTGAACTCGATCTTCGCGACCTTCGGCTCCAGCACCCGTGAGACCAGTGAGGCGACGACCTCGAACCACGCGTTGCCCGCCTTACCGCTGAGGATCTGCAGCACCGCCTCGCGTTGCGGCGGCGACGAGCGCTCGTCGAGGATCGGGAGGACCGTCCCGTTGCCCTCGTGGAGGGGACCCGGCCAGTGGTACTGGGCGAGGAACGTGACGCCCCTCATGCTCGTCTTGCCATAGAAGCCCTCGTCCACGTGCATCCCGAGCATGCCCTCGCACTTGTGGTGGGTGGGCGGCGCCCAGAAGTCGCAGGGGCATCCCGGGTTGCAGCTGCAGTTCTTGAGCCACTTGCCCTTGAGGCGCCACTTGATCATTGCCATCGGCGTCGTCCCTTCTCTCAGAGGACGTAAGACTCAGAGGACGGAGTACAGCGCCCAGACCCCCCAGGCCAGAAGCGCGCCCCCGGAGAGCCAGCTCACGACGCGCCCGGCCGGAACCAGCTTCTCGACGAGCACGAAGCCGGCGATCGCCGCAACCCAGGCGAGGTTCATGACGCCGCCGACGAAGAGCAGCGCCATGAGCGCCCAACAGCAGCCCAGGCAGAAGAGGCCGTGGCGCAGCCCCATCACGAGCGTCCCCCCGTTGCCCTCGCGCCACTCCGAGAGCAGGAAGCCGAGCGGCGTCTGGCAGCGCGCGAGGCACGCGTACTTGAGCGGCGTGAGCTGGTAGACGCCGGCGGCGAGGAGGATGAGCGCGCCCGCGACGGGGCCGGCGCGCATGGCGTCTTCGGAGAGGAGCGCGGCGGTGTGCAGACCCCACTGGGCGAGCGCGGCCCCGACGCTGAAGGCACTCCAGACCGCGAGGTAGCCGAGGACGAAGAGGCCGAGGTTCACGTACGGCGCCCCGTCGGCCTCGCCCCCGAGGCGGCGTTTCCGGTTCACGGTCGCAAAGACCAGGATCATGGGCGCCGCGCCCGGCAGCATCATCGCGACCATCATGACGGCCCACATGCCGCCGGCCAGCAGCGCGTCGGTCGCGCTCCACGGCCCGGCCGGGGCCATGTGCATCGCTGCCATGTCGGCCATCTCGTGGCCGAGGCGGGAGAGGGAGAGCCAGGCGAGCAGGGTGAGCCCGGCGAGGCCCAGCAGGGCAGCCACCCCCTCGCGCCGGGCGACGGCCTCGATCAGCTCGTCGCGTCCCACGCGCGCTCGGGGAGGTGGAAGGGCACGCACTCCATCGGCATGGGACGCCATTCTACGCTTCCACTCGCCCTGTGGTAGCCTTTGCGGGCGAACACTGACGGAGCCACGGATGCGGACGATACGGATAGGTCACAGCCCCGATCCCGACGACGCGTTCATGTTCTACGCGCTCACGGCGGGGAAGGTGCGGATCCCGGGCGTCAGGATCGAGCACATGCTCGAGGACATCGAGTCGCTGAACCGCCGCGCGCGGACCGCCGAGCTCGAGGTCACCGCGGTCTCCTTCGCGACCTATCTCCTCGTCGCCGACGGGTATCGCATGATGGACCCGGGCGCCTCGATGGGGAAGGGGTACGGCCCGATCCTCGTGGCGCGCGAGCCCATGAACCCCCGCATCCTCCCGGAGCGGGTGGTGGCGATCCCCGGGAGCCACACGACCGCGGCGCTCCTGCTCCGCCTCTACGTCGGCGACCCGCCGCTGATCGAAGTGGCCTTCGACAAGATCCCGAGCGCGGTCCTCGAGGGGCAGGCCGATGTCGGGCTCCTGATCCACGAGGGCCAGATCACGCACGCGCAGCTGGGGCTCGTGAAGGTGCTCGACCTCGGCGAGGTGTGGACGCGTGAGACAGGCCTGCCGCTCCCGCTCGGCGTCAACGTCGTGCGACGCGACCTCGGCGAGGCGATGCATCGGGCGCTCTCGCAGGGGCTGCGCGACTCGATCGCCTGGGCCCAGGCGAATGTCGACGAGGCGCTCGAGTACGCGATGCGCTACGGGCGCGGGATCGACAAGGAAACGTGCCGACGGTTCGTCCTGATGTACGTCAACGAGTTCACGCTGGCGCTCGGCACTGAGGGCCGCGCCGCGGTCGAGCGGCTCTTCGCCGAGGCGCAGAGGAAGGGGCTCATCGCGACCGTGCCCCCGATCGATCCGATCTAGAGCATCGAAGGGGGCCTCGACGGCCCGCTCCGAGCCTCCCCCAGAAACGGATTGCGCGGGCGAAGCCCGCGCTCGAGCGGCGGGTCAGCCTACCACGTTCTGAGGATCTCGTAGGTCGTGGTCCGCTGGGCGGGCGTGAACCCGGCCTCGCGGATCAGGGCCGTGATCTCCTCGACGGTGATCGTGTTGACGTAGTCGGCCGCCTTGTGGACGTTCTCCTCGAAGAGCGTGCCTCCCCAGTCGTCGGCGCCGAAGTGGAGCGCGATCTGCCCCGTCTGTTTGCCCTCGGAGAACCACGAGGCCTGGACGTGGAGGAAGTTGTCGAGGTAGAGGCGCGCGCACCCGAGGATCCTCAAATAGCTGTTCGGGCCCTTCACCTGCTTGATCCACTTCTCGAGCAGCGTATGGCCCGGCTTGAACGACCACGGCACGAACGCGGTGAAGCCGCCCCACTCGTCCTGGAGCTCTCGGATCGCGTCGAGGTGGTCGAGCAGGTCGTCGGGCTGCTCGACGTGGCCGTACATCATCGTCGCGGTGGACTTGAAGCCCCGCCGGTGGGCCTCGCGGTGCACCTCGAGCCAGGCCGAGGGGCCGCCCTTCTTCGGCGCGATGCGTTGGCGCACGCGCTCGGACAACACCTCGGCGCCGCCGCCCGGGAGCGTCCGCTGCCCGGCCTCCGAGAGGCGGTCGAGCACGCCGCCCACCGTGAGCCGGCTCACCTGGGCGATCGTCTGGATCTCGGAGGCGGTGAAGAAGTGGGGCGTCACCGCCGGGAATCGCCGGCGCGTCTCCCGCACGAGGGAAGTGTAGTAGTCGAGGGGAAGCGCCGGGTTGTGCCCGCCCTGGAGCAGGATCGTCGTCGCGCCCTTCGCCGCGGCGAACGCGACCTTGGCGAGGACCTCCTCGACGGTCAGCGTGTACGCCTCCGGGTCGCCCGGCTTGCGGTAGAAAGCGCAGAACTGGCAGTCGGTGACGCACACGTTCGTGTAGTTCGGGTTCGAGTCGATCACGAAGGTGACGACCTTGTCCGGGATCCGCGCGAACCTGACCTCGTTGGCGAGCGCGCCCAGCTCGAGGAGCGGCGCCTCGGTGAGGAGCCAGCGGCCCTCGTCCCGCCCGAGGCGCTTGCCGTTGAGCGCCTTCTCCCGGATCGAGGCCAGCACGGCTAGGACCATTTCAGAGGCTCGCCTCAGACGGCGGGGGCTCGATCACAGACTCGCCTCGCGGCGCGCGTCACCGAGCCTCCGCGGCCGCCGCTCGGCTCGCACTACCATACCTGGAGCACGTTGTAGAGCGCGTCGCGCTCGACCGGGATCTTGCCGGCGTCCTTGATCATGCGTAAGAGCTGCTCGCGCGCGAGCCCGGCCGGCGTCTCGGCCCCCGCCATGTGCTGCACGCGCTCGTCCTCGAGCGTGCCGTTGACGTCGTCGGCGCCGAAGTGAAGTGCGACCGACGCGGTCGCCTCGCCGAGGAGCACCCAGTACGCCTCGACGTGCGGGAAGTTGTCCAGGAGAAGCCGCGCCGCGGCGATCGTCCGGAGATTGTCGGTGGGCGGCGTCGGCCGCTCCACGAGCCGGGTCGTCCCGACCTGGTAGGGGAGGGGAATGAAGGTGAGGAATCCGCCGGAGGCGTCCTGCTGCTCCCGGAGACGCAGCAGGTGATCCACGCGCTCGGCCAGTGTCTCCACGTGGCCGTAGAGCATCGTCGCGTTGGTCTTGATGCCGAGCGCGTGGGCGATGCCGTGGATCTCGCACCAGCGCTCCGCATCCGCCTTGCCCGTATAGCGGAGGCGCTTCGCCACACGCGCCGAGAAGATCTCGGCCCCGCCGCCCGGCATCGTCTGGAGGCCGGCGGCCTTGAGCCGCGTGAGCGCGTCCTTCGGCTCGATTCGGGAGCGGCGCCAGAAGTAGTCGATCTCCGCGGCGGTGAACGCCTTGATCTGAACCTCGGGGCGCGCGGCGTGGAGCGCGGCGATCACCCGCTCGTAGTACTCGAAGGGCCAGTCGGGGTGATGGCCGCCGACGATGTGGACCTCGCGCACCTCCGCGCCGACCATACCGACGATGTCCTCGACGGTGTACTCGAAGGCGCCGTCCTCCCCCTTCTTCCGGGCGAATCCGCAGAAGGCGCACGAGAGCACGCAGACGTTCGTGGGCGAGATGTAGCGGTTGATGACGAAGTAGACCCGGTCGCCCTCGCGGCGCGACTTGACGTGGTCGGCCATCCGTCCCACACCCAAGAGGTCGTCCGTCTCGAGGAGCTGGAGGCCGTCCTCTCGGGTGAGCCGCTCGCCGGCCTGGACCTTCTCCCAGACAGGCTCCAACTTTCGATCGGAAAAGCGCACGATTCGGGCCCCTCCGTCAGATCGATTGGTCGGTCTGACTCTACCCTCCGGCTCCGGCGCCAGTCAAGGAACGCAGGCCCACCGGCAGGGGTTTCACGACGCGGGACCACCAGGCGAAGGAGAGGAGCGGCGACGCCGGAGCTCGCGCTGGATCCGGAGGTCTTCCTGGCGCATGGTGAAGCCGACCACGCCGGATGCGACGGCGAGGGCCAGGAAGAGGCCGACGGTCACCTGATCGATCACCGTCTCGACACCGCGAAGGCCGAGGTACGTCGCGCCGATCGCGGCGACCAGGATGACGGCCAGGCTCGCGCCGCGCAGGAGCCAGCGTTCGATCAGCAGGCGCTCGAGCGCCTCGTCGTTGAGCGTGCGCCAGCTGTCGTCGCGCATAGCGTGGTTCCCCCAGAGTTGCGTTTCGGGTGGTACCTTATAGTAGTATCTGCGCAGCAATTGCGGGCAGTTAACCCATTGGCCGGAGGTCGCCGATGACGGCAATGTCTTCGGTCCGCGTCGACATCGTCACCTACGTCCCCACGCAGTACAACCACTGAAAGCACTGCGAAGTGACCTGGCAGGTCATGGGGCTCAGGCAGAAGGTGCAGCGGGAGATGGCGGATTCGGCCTTGCCGGACGACCTCAAGGCGGAGTTCCACAGCCTCTCGGAGTGGGCGCACACGCTCCCGGGGAAGTTCGCCGATCGTGTGCGCATCCGGCTGATCGACGCCGCTTCGATCGAGGGCTTCTTCCGATCGTTGCTTCACCGGTTTTGGCGGTACCCGGCCTTCACCGTCGAGGGCCAGCGATACGTCGGCTCGGACTTCGTCCGGGTCGACGCCCTGATCGCGCAAGCGCTCCGACGAAAGGAGGAGGACGCGCGAGTCTCGACCAACGCCACCACGTCCCACTGACTCGGGAGGAGGCAGGATGAACACCTTATTGGCAGTCATCATCGGGGCGCTGACGGTGTACCTCGCGTACACCCTCTACGCCCGGCGGATCGACCGCCACGTCATCCAGTCCGATCCGAAACGCGCGACGCCCGCGACGCTCTACATGGACGGCGTCGATTTCATGCCGACCAACCGCAACATCCTGTTCGGCTACCACTTCAAGTCGATCGCGGCCGCGGGCCCCATCATTGGCGCGATCGTGGCGGCCAACCTCTGGGGCTGGCTGCCCGCGATCATCTGGCTGATCCTCGGCGTGTCCTTCCTCGGCTGGGCGAGCGACTACAGTGGCATCGTGATCTCGGTCCGGAACGACGGCAACAGCCTCTCGGCGATCGCCCACCGGCTGGTGTCGCCGCGGACGCGCACGATCCTGTTCGTGTTCATCTTCTTCTACCTGTTGCTCGTAGCCGGCGCGTTCGTCGGCATCATGGCGACCGTGCTCGAGTCGCAGCCGAAGACGCAGCTCGGCGTCATCGTCCTCACGGTGATGGGTCTGCTCTTGGGCCAGATGCTGTACCGCTGGCGCACGGGGCTCGTCGGCGCGACGGTGCTGACCGTCGGCCTCACGCTCATCGCCATCCTCGGCGGCGGCTGGACCGAGGAAGTCTTCAAGGCCTTCACCGCCGGCCTCAACAACCTGTCCGGCGGCGCGCCGCTCGTGACGTACTTCGATCCGACCCTGGCCAACTTCAAGGGCGCGGACGCGAAGATCATGCCGAGCCTCCTCTTCTGGGCGCTCGCGATCTCCGCGTTCTGCTACGCGGGCTCCGTCCTCCCGATCTGGCGCATGGCGCAGCCCGTCATCTACGTCGGCTTCTGGATCACGGCGCTCGCGATGGTGCTGGGGCTCACCGGCGCCCTCGTCGCTCCGTTCATGAAGCCCGAGGTCGCTCAGTTCGTGATCCCGGCGTTCAGAGGATTCAACCCGCAGCTCGGCCCGGCGGGGATCATGCCCCTCTGGCCGATGCTCTTCGTCACGATCGCGTGCGGGGCGATCTCCGGGTGGCACGCGCTCTTCGGCGCGGTCGGCACGGCCCGGCAGATCCAGAACGAGGCCGACATGCTCCCGATCGGGGGCGGGTCCATGTTCGCCGAGTTCCTGCTCGGCCTCCTGGCGCTCCTCGCCGTCTCGGTGGGCGCCAAGGGCGCGCCCGTCGGCGCCTTCGCGACCGGCCTCGGCGGCTTCATCAGCGTCTGGGGCCTGCCGATCCAGTACGCGACGTCCCTCGCGTTCGCGGCCTTCATCGTGATCGTGCTGGTGGTCACGCAGCTCCTGTTCCGCGTCCAGCGTGTGACGCTCTCCGAGTGGCTCGGCGACGTCTTCCCACCCTGCCGCAACCAGCACATCGCCTCGCTGATCTGCGTCGCGCTGGCCATTCTGTTGATGATGACGGGCACGTGGGTCTATCTGTGGCAGCTCTTCGGTGGCGCGAACCAGATGATGGCGGCGCTGTCGCTCCTGCTGGTGACGGTGTGGCTCGCGTCGGTCGGGAAGAACTGGATGTACGCCGGCCTGCCCGCGGCGTTCATGTGGGTGACCACGTGCGCGTCGATATTAGTGACCGCGTACAACCTGTACTCGAACGTCTACCAGATCAACATGGCTGCCGGCCGGACGATTCCGGTCGTCGGCTCCGCGCTGATGATCCTGGTGGCGCTGTTGCTGGTCGTCGCGGCGCTCTACATCGGTCTCGACACGTGGCGGGCGTTCCAGCGGTACCGTCACCGTCCGGTTCAGCAGCGGAAGCCGGCGGCGGCGCGGGCCTGAGGCCTTCGGCTCCAACGTCACGCGCCGGGGGAGGGACGCCTCCCCCGACGCGCCGCTTCTGGAGTATGCTCGGGTGCTGACCGAGAGGTGGGCGCGCCTGCGCGGCGCGCTCGCGCAGTTCATGTACGGCCTGACGGGGTACGAGTTCGCCCGTCACGCGCTGGAGATGCGCCATGAACTGGAGTCGGTCTTCATGGTCGTGACGTTCGGTGACCTGGTCGGCGTCCCGGTGCTGCCGCCGGTCTACTCGCTCCGGCTGCTCCCGTACGTCGTGCCGGAGATCGCGACGTGGAAGCGGCACATGGCGCAGCGCAAGGAGTTCTGGGAGAAGGACGAGTACGACCTGCACGGACTCTGAGACGGAGACCCTGATGACGGACGCGGCGAAACCGAAGAAGAAGGGCGGGATCCTGGGCGTCTTCAAGGACATCGTCTACGGGATGTCCACGCACGAGATGACGCGGCACGCCGTGCGCACCCGGGCGAGCATGGAGCACCTGTTCATCCTGATCACGATGGGCGACCTCCTCGGGGTCCCGATCCTGCCGCCCTACTACTCGCTCCGGCTCCTGCCGTACGTGACGCCGCAGATCGCGGGGTGGAAGCGGAGGATGCTGCGGGAACGCGACGTGACGGACGTCCTGGGCTAGGCCATGTCGCTGCGGCGGGTGTTCGAGAGCCAGCCGGATCGGCGGTACATCATGTTCGGGGGCAAGGGGGGGCTGGGCAAGACGACCCTCTCGGCCACGAGCGCCTACTGGCTCGCGCAACAGGGCAAACGCGTCCTGCTGTTCTCGGTCGATCCGCAGGCGAGTCTCTCGGATATCTTCCAGCGGGACATCTTCGGCAAGGGACCCGTGCCGATCATGGAGAACCTCTGGGCGCAGGAGGTCGACGCCGACCGGCGGATCAAGGACTACCAGGAGGAGATCCGGAAGAAGATCCTCGACATGTACGGGTTCGAGAAGGTGCCGGAGGAGATCGACAACTACATCCAAGCCGCCTCGGCGGAGCCCGCGATGGAGGAGAGCGCGATCTTCGACGCCGTCGTCGACATCATCGTCCGGGGCGACTACGACTACTATATCTACGATCTGGTGCCGCTCGGCCACGCGCTCTACTACCTGTCGATGGCGAAGGTGTACGACGAGTGGATCAACAAGATCACCAAGCTCCGCGAGGACATGCGCCAGTACGACCAGGTGGCCGCGACGATGCGACGTGAGGAAACGGTGCAGGAGGACCAGATCCTGTCCGAGCTGACCTACATCAAGGACCGGATCAACGCCTCCTCCCGGATCCTGACGGACAAGGCGCGGACCGCCTTCTTCTTCGTCGTGGTGCCGGAGGAGATGATCCTCCTCGATACCAAGAAGGCGGCCGAGCTCTTCGCCAAGTTCGACGTCCCCCTCTCCGGCTACATCGTCAACCGCGTTCTACCGGCCGACCTCGGCGCGGGGACCATCCCGCCTTACCTCCGCAACCGGATCGCCATGCAGAAGAAGTACCTGGACGACATCAAGACCAGTTTCGGCGACGAGGTGCTCGCGTACGTGCCCGAGATGGAGCGTGACGTCACCGGCCTCCCCATGATCGAACGGCTGGCCCGCCGGCTGTTCGATGAGGGTTAGGTCGTGAGCGTCGTCGGCACGGAGGTGCCGATCCGGACGTCGATGGCGCGGTACGTCACCGAGCGCCCGGCGCTCAAATACACCTTCTTCGGTGGCAAGGGCGGCGTCGGGAAGACCGCGATGGCCGGGGCCACGGCGCTCTGGCTCGCCAAGCAGGGGAAGCGGACGCTGCTCGCGTCGACGAACCCCGTTCACAGCCTCTCGGGGCTCCTCGGGCAGAATGTCGCCGAGCGACACACGCCCGTCACGGGGGTCGATCGGTTCTGGGCTTACGAGATCGACACGCGCGACACGATCGAGCGCTCCAAGCGGGAGATCCGCGAGAAGATCCAGTGGTTCCTCAAGTTCGCGGACATCTCGACGAAGGCCGACGACTTCGTCGAGTCGGCCACGATGAACCCCGCGTTCGAGGAGTCGGCCATGTTCGAGAACATGGTCGAGCTGATGCTGAAGAACGAGTACGACGCGTACGTCTTCGACACGGCCCCGACCGCGAACGCGCGCCGGCTCCTCGGCATGTCCAAGGTGTATTCGCTCTGGGTGGACAAGATGCTGAAGTCGCGCGAGGAGGCGCGCACGCTGCGGGAGATGCTGTCCTTCACGAAGAAGAAGGAGGCGGACCCGCTGCTCGAGTACCTGCTGGGGTTCCGCACCCGGATGGGGCAGGCGCGCCAGCTCCTGACCGACGCGACCCGGACGGCGTTCTTCTTCGTGACGCTCCCCGAGGCGCTGCCGATCGCGGTGATCAGCCGCTTCATCGGCTGGTTCCACGAGTTCGGGATCCCGGTCGGGGGCGTGATCGTCAACATGGTCCTCGACCGGCGCGCGCTGGGGGCGGACGCGCCGGAGTTCGTGATGAACCGGATGCGTATGCAGGACGACCACCTCAAGACCATCCGGGAGAAGTTCGACGGGAGCGTGCGCGCCGTCGTCCCGCTCTTCGACCAGGAGGTGCGGGGCACCGTCATGCTCGGGAAGGCGGCGACCGCCCTCTTCGCCCAGTGAGCGTGTCGGATAAACCGCGGTTCGAGCGCGGGCAATCGAGGTCCGTGAATCGCGGTGGACGGCCGCAAGCCCTTCTGCTAGAACCGCCCCGTGCTCCTGACGACGATCGCCGGCAGTCTGCCCAAGCCCTCCTGGCTCGCGGAGCCGGGGAGGCTCTGGGCGCCGTGGCGCCTGGCGGGCGCGGCCCTCGCGGAGGGCCAGCGCGACGCCGTGCTGGTCGCGCTCCGCGAGCAGGAGACCGCGGGCATCGACATCGTCACCGACGGCGAGCAGGGCCGGCAGCACTTCGTCCACGGCTTCCTCGAGCACGTCGAGGGCGTCGACTTCGCCCGCCGCGTCACGATCGGCATCCGCGCGGACCGCTACAAGGCCGAGGTGCCCACCGTCACCGGGCCGCTCCGCCGCCGGGCGCCGGCCCACGCGGCGGAGGTCGCATTCGCGCGAGCCCACACGACGCGGAGGCTCAAGTTCACGCTGCCGGGGCCCATGACGATCGTGGACACGCTCGCCGACGAGCACTACCGCGACCGCCGGCGGCTCGCGCTGGAGTTCGCGCGACTCCTCAACGAGGAGGCGCGGGAGCTCGCCGCCCTCGGGCTCGACGTCCTCCAGCTCGACGAGCCCGCGTTCAACGTCTATATGGACGACGTGGCGGCGTGGGGGATCGAGGCGCTCCACCGGGCGCTCGAAGGCGTGCGCTGCACGACCGCCGTCCATATCTGCTACGGCTACGGCATCCAGGCCAACCTCGACTGGAAGGCGACGCTCGGCCGCGAGTGGCGCCAGTATGAGACGACGTTCCCGCTCCTCGCCCGGAGCCGGATCGACCAGGTCTCGCTCGAGTGCGCGGGCTCGCGCGTGCCGCTCGAGCTGCTCCGCCTCCTCGCGGGCAAGGACGTGCTGGTCGGCGCGGTGGACGTCGCCACCGCCCGGGTCGAGACGCCCGACGAGGTCGCCGCGACGATCCGCCGGGCCATGGCGTTCGTGCCGCCCGAGCGCCTCTACCCGTGCACGAACTGCGGCATGGTGCCGCTCGGCCGGGAGGCCGCGCGGGGCAAGCTCGGGGCGCTCGCGGCGGGCGCCGCGATCGTGCGGAACGAGCTCGTCAGCTAGCACGGGGAGGGGCGGGCTCCTCGGCTCGGAACGACACTCGCCCGGAGCCCGCCCCCTCCCCATGCTATCCTTTGCTGCTGCATGGGCGAGCTGCGGCGCTACTTCGACGACATCGAGCTGGGCGAGGAGTACGAGTCGCCGGGACGGACCGTCACCGAGGCGGACATCGTGATCTTCGCGGGGCTGTCCGGCGACTACAACGTGCTCCACACGGACGCGGAGATCATGAAGCAGTCGATCTTCGGTGAGCGGATCGCCCACGGCCTCCTCGGCCTGGCGATCCAGGCGGGCCTGTTCACGCGCGCCACCCAGGCGTACGCGACGCTCGCGTTCGTCGGGCTCCGGTGGAAGTTCAAGGGACCGATCAAGATCGGCGACACGATCCGCCTGCGTGCGAAGGTCATCGGCAAGAAGGAGACCCCGAAGCCCGACCGCGGCCTCGTCACCGTGCAGCGGAGCGTGCTCAACCAGCGTGGTGAGGTCGTCCAGGAGGGGGAGACCGACCTGATGATCGAGCGCCGGCCCCGGCCATGACGGGCTCCTACTTCGAGGACGTCCCGTTGGAGCACGTCGAGGAGACGCCGGGCCTGACCATCACGTCGGCCCACGTGGCGATCTACCTCGGGCTCACGCGCGAGCTCGCCGCCGACGGCGGCGCGGTCCCGGACGTCCTGCCGCTCTGCTTCACGACGGGACTGGGCTGGCGGGTGCCGAAGCCTCCGCTGGTCGTGCTCGCGTTCATGGGCCTCGACTGGCAGGTGCTGCGCTCCGTTCGCATCGGCGACACGATCATGAGCCGGTCGCGGGTCGTGACGAAGCGGCCGATGCGCGACGCCGGTGTCGTCGTCGAGGAGCGCGAGGTCGTCGACCAGCGCGGTGAGGTGGTGCAGCGCGGCCGCTTCACGTACCTCGTCGCGAAGCGCACGAAGGAGACCAAAGCATGACGCTCGATCCTCGCCACAAGAGCCGGACCATCCTCGACGGGCCCGATCGCGCCGCGGCCCGCGCGTTCTTCAGGGCGATCGGCTTCACCGACGACGACTTGAAAAAGCCGCTGATCGGTGTCGGGCACTGCTGGATCGAGATCACACCGTGCAACTGGAACCACCGGAAGATGGCCGAGAAGGTGAAGGAAGGGGTCCGGGCGGCGGGCGGGACGCCGATCGAGTTCAACTCGATCACGGTCACCGACGGGATCGCGATGGGGACCGAGGGCATGAAGGCCTCGCTCATCAGCCGCGAGACCGTCGCCGACTCCGTCGAGCTGGTCGTGCGCGGGCACCTCATGGACGGCTTCGTCGGGATCTCCGGCTGCGACAAGACGATCCCCGCGATGGTCATGGCCATGGCGCGGCTCAACCTCCCGAGCGTGATGCTCTACGGCGGCTCGATCCTCTACGGCGAGTACAAGGGCCGCCGGCTGACGATCCAGGACGTCTTCGAGGCGATCGGCGCGTTCAACGCGGGCAAGATCAACGCCCAGGAGCTCGGCGCGATCGAGGGCCGGGCGTGCCCGGGCGGGGGCGCTTGCGGCGGTCAGTTCACGGCCAACACGATGGCGACCGCGTTCGAGATGCTCGGGGTCTCGCCGATGGGGTTCAACGACGTGCCCGCTATGGATCCGCGCAAGGAGGAGATCGCGTTCGAGACCGGCAAGCTCGTCATGGACGTGCTGAAGCGGGGTGTGCTGCCACGGCAGATCATCACCAAGCGGGCGCTCCAGAACGCGATCGCCGGCGTGATGGCGACGGGCGGCTCGACCAACGCCGTCCTCCACCTCCTCGCCGTGGCGAAGGAGGCCGGCGTGAAGCTCACGATCGACGAGTTCGACACCGTCTCGCGCCGGACGCCGCTACTCGCCGACCTCAAGCCGTGGGGGAGCTACACGGCGCCCGAAATGTACGAGGCGGGCGGCATGGCGGTGGTCGCCAAGCGGCTGCTCGACGCCGGCCTGCTGCACGCGACCGAGACGACCGTGACCGGCCGCACGATCGGCGCCGAGGCGAGCGCCGCGCGCGAGACCCCGGGCCAGAAGGTCATCCGCGCGCTCGCCGACCCGATCGCGCGCCACGGCGGCATGGCGATCCTGCGCGGCAACCTCGCGCCGGAGGGGTGCGTGGCGAAGGTCGCGGGCCACGCCGAGGAGGTGTTCCGGGGCACGGCGCGCGTGTTCGACCGCGAGGAGGACGCGTTCGGGGCGGTCAAGGGGGGCAAGATCCGAGCGGGCGACTTCATTGTCATCCGCTACGAGGGGCCCAAGGGCGGCCCGGGCATGCGGGAGATGCTCCACGTGACGGGCGCGCTCCAGGGGGCCGGCCTCGGGTCGAGCGTCGCGCTGATGACCGACGGCCGCTTCTCGGGCGCCACGCACGGTCTCATGGTCGCCCACGTCGCGCCGGAGGCCGCGGTCGGCGGGCCGATCGCCGGCGTGAGGAACGGCGACAGGATCGTGCTCGACGTCAAGAAGCGCCGGCTGGACGTCGAGCTGTCGGCGGCCGAGCTCCGGAAGCGGCTCTCCGCGGTGAAGCCGCCGAAGCCGCGCTACACGTGGGGCGTGTTGGCGAAGTACGCGCGCCTCGTCTCCTCGGCGTCGGATGGCGCTGTCACCGGGTGAGACCGCCGAGGGGCTCAGCCCGACCTTCCTCGAGCTCCTCCGGGCGGAGCCGCTCAAGGAGTTGACGGTGCTCGACGTGGGCACGGGCACGGGGCCGCTCGCGCTCGCGCTGGGCCCCCTGTGCCACGCCATCGTCGGCGTCGACCGCGACGCGCGGGCGATCGCCGAGGCGCGGAAGCGCGCGGCGGCCGCCGGGCTCGCGAACGTCAGGTTCGTCGTCGGCGACGTGGAGGTCGAGGAGTACGCGCCGTTCAAGCCCGAGATGGTCGTGGCCCGCCTCTGCGTGTCGGACGCGATCGCCGAGCGGGCGGGGCGCGTCCTTCGCCCGGGCGGCGTGTTCGCCTTCGTGGCGTTCCACACCGACCAGTGGAAGGAGACCGGCCGCCCGTCGCGCTTCGCCTACGGTGAGGCGGGGGTCAGGCGTCTCCTCAGGCGGTGCGGCTTCGCGATCGAGCACCTCGAGGTCGAGCGGGAGGTCGCGACCTTCGAGTCGGTCGAGCAGGCGCTCGCCGCCGCGGTGGCGCTGCGGGAGCAGTGGAAGGCGGACGGTCGCTGGTTCCGCTACGTGAAGTTCCTCGAGGAGGGCGGCCGGACGCTCACCCGCGCCCGCCTCGTCGTCAAGGCGCGCAAGGCGTGACGCTCGTCGGCCTGGCGCTCGCGGGGGCGGTCAAGGCGCGGGCGCGCGAGCTCGGGTTCGACCGCGTGGCCGTCGGGCCGGCCGGTCCGCCCGAACACGGCCCCGCCTTCGAGCGCTGGCTCGCGGCCGGCCACGCGGGGACGATGGACTACCTCGCGCATGGGCGCCAGGACCGGCTCGATCCCGACCGGCTCTTGCCCGGGTGTCGATCTGTCGTTGCCGTCGCGCTCGTGTACGCGCGCGACGACGACGACCCGAGCTGGGCGCCCGTCGCACGGTACGCGCGGGGGCGCGACTACCACGACGTCATGCGGCCGCGGCTCGTCGAGCTCGGGGAGTACATCGCCCGGGCGGGCGGCGCCGACGTCCGGTGCCGCGCGGCCGTCGACACGAGCGCGGTGCTCGAGCGCGACCTGGCGGCACGCGCCGGGCTCGGCTGGATCGGCAAGAACACCAACCTGCTCGACGGGGCGCTCGGCTCCTGGTTCTTCATCGGCGTCGTGCTCACGACCGCCGAGCTCGAGTGGGACGCGCGCGAGCCCGACCGGTGCGGCACCTGTACCGCGTGTCTCGACGCGTGCCCGACTCAGGCGTTCGTCGGCCCGTACGCGCTCGACGCGCGGCGGTGCATCGCGTACCTCACGATCGAGCACCGGGGCGACATCTCCGAGGCGGACGGGGAAGCCATCGGGGAGTGGGTGTTCGGGTGCGACGTGTGTCAGGAGGTGTGCCCCTGGAACCGGAGGGCCGCGCGTGCCCGGGAGCCCGCGCTGGCGCCGGGGAGCCCCTTCCCGCCGCTCGAGGCGCTGCTCGATCTCGACGGGGACGCCTTCCGCGCCCGCTTCCGCGGGAGTGCCCTCACGCGCACGAAGCGCGCCGGCCTCCTGAGGAACGCCGCGCTCGTCCTCGGCAACCGTCGCGACTGGCACGCCGTCCCGGCGCTCAGGCGCGCGCTCTGCGACGCGGACCTCGAGGTCAGACGCGCCGCGCAGTGGGCGCTCGACCGGATCGAGGGCGCGGACGCCGGATGAGGGTGAGGCGGCTCGACCACTTCGGCGTGGACGTCGCCGACCTGGCGCGCGCCGAGCGCTTCTATACCGAGGTCCTCGGCATGACGGTGCGGATGCGCCTGCCGGACCAGCTGCTCCTCAGCTACGGCGACGGCGGCTGTGCCCTTTTCTTCAAGCCCGACCGCGAGCCGGGCGGGCTCGACCAGATCGAGAACCCGCTCGGCAAGTCGCACCACGCCTTCGAGGTCAGCCACGCCGACCTCGTCGCCGCCCAGGCGCTCTTCGCCACGCGCGGGATCCCCTACCACGCACCGATCGACTGGGGCGACCACGACTGTCTCTACTTCCTCGACCCCGACGGCAACCTCCTCGAGATCGTGGGCTATCGCGAGCGGCGGGCGTGACGCTCGCGGAGGGTGTGCGCCAGGTGGGAAAGGTCGAGACGCCTTAGCCGCGTGCTAGAATCGGGGACACCATGGCGATCCTGAAAGTCGCGCGCCTCGGCCATCCCGTCCTCCGCCAGGTGGCGAAACCCGTCCCGCGGGACGAGATCGGTTCGCCGGAGATCCAGCGGCTCATCGACGACATGGTCGAGACCATGCGCGAGTACGACGGCGCGGGCCTCGCCGCGAATCAGGTGCACACCCTGCGACAGATCGCGGTCATCGAGGTGCTCGCCAACCCGCGCTACCCCGACGCGCCGCAGATCCCCCTCACGGTCGTCATCAACCCCGTCGTCACGCCGATCGGCGAGGAGATGGAGGATGGATGGGAGGGCTGCCTCTCGGTCCCCGACCTGCGTGGGGTCGTGCCGCGCTACGGCTCGGTCCGCCTCGAGGGCTACGACCGTGACGCGCGGGCCGTGAGCCTGATCGCCAAGGACTTCTTCGCGCGCGTCATCCAGCACGAGAGCGACCACCTGAACGGCGTGGTGTACCTGGACCGGATGCGCGACCTCTCGACGCTCGCCCACATCGCCGAGTGGAACAGGCACTGGCTCGGCACCCGTGAACAAGCCGATTGATTCAACGTCGGGGGGAGCGAGCGCCGCTTCGCCCCGACACCCCCCAACGGGAGGCCGCGAGCCGGACTCGTCCGTGGGCTCCGAGGCGGCAAGACCCGGCGCCGGCGCTCGAGCCGCCGAGCCCGTGCTGGCGGTCGTCAGCGACCTGTTCTTCGTCTCTCGCATCCGGGAGACGGGGAGACTGACCGGGGTCGCGGTCGAGTTCGCACGGACGACCGCCGAGGTCGAGGCCGCTCTGGCCCGAGGCCCGCGCTTCGCGCTCGTGGATCTCACCGCCGGCTTCGACTACGATCGCATTCTCGAGACGGCGGAGGTCGCGCGGGTGCCCGTCCTCGGTTTCACGACGCACGCGCGCGCGCGCGAGACGCAGCCGTGGCACGCGCGCTGCCGGCGCGTCGTCACCAAGGAGACGCTCACGCAGGAGCTCGCCGCGCTCCTGCAGGGAGGGATCGGATCATGACGGCCGAGCAGTTCGTCGCCGAGCTCGACGCCCAGAACCAGAGCCTCCTGAGCCGCCTGGCGCCGGACGACACGCTTAGGCCCGAGGTGGAGGGCGACCTGAATGTTCCGAACCTCCTCAGGGTCGCGCTCCGGAACGAGCTCGAGGCCACCGAGATCGCGGCCCGCTGGCTCGTGACGACCGACGCGGTGGACGTGAAGCTCGCGCTCGCCCGGCAGGTTGGCGACGAGGCCAAGCACTATCGGATGATCGCGGAGCGGCTGCGCGCGCTCGGCGGGGACGCGCGGTCGTTCGACCCGCTGGCCAAGGGCGGGGGCCCGCTCTTCCAGTACCTCGACAAGCTCACGTCCACCGTGGAGCGCGTGGCGGCCGGCCAGTTCACGCGCGAGGCGATCGCGGTCGTCAAGAACCGCCAGTTCATCGGGTTCTGCGAGGCGGCCGGCGACGCGGAGACCGCGGCGTTGTACCGCGACGTGATCGAGCCGGACGAGCGCTACCACCACGAGCTCGGCCGCACGCTCCTCCTGCGCTTCGCGACGACGCCCGAGGCGCAGGCCGCCGCGACGCGGGCGTCGCGACGCACGCTCGAGCTCGCGGAGGAGCTCGGGCGCACGGCGCTCGCGACGGCGGGGATCCATCACGCCCCTGGCTGCTGATCCGCTGGGCGAGTTCGGTGACCTCCTCCGGCGGCCCGACGGGCAGATCGACCTCGGCCGGGCGGCGCTGGCGATCGCCCGCATCGAGTATCCCGACCTCCAGGCCGAACCCTGGCTCGCCAGACTCGACGACCTGGCCGAGCGCTCCGGCGCCGGAGCGCTCAAGGGACGACGCGCGTTCGACCGGCTGCGGGCCTTCCTCTTCGAGGAGGAAGGCTTCCGCGGCAACGGCGAGGAATACTACGACCCGCGCAACACCTTTCTGAACGACGTCCTCACGCGGCGCCTGGGGATCCCGATCACGCTCTCGGTGGTTACGATGGAGGTGGGGCGGCGGGTGGGGCTGGCGATCGAGGGCGTTGGCCTGCCGGCGCACTTCGTGGTCACGGCTCCGGTGGACGGCGGCGACGTCGTGGTGGACCCCTTCGGCGGCGGGCGGGAGATCAACCGGAGGGAGGCCGAAGCGATCGTCGCACGTGCGGTAGGGCGGCCGGTGAAGCTGACGGAGGCCCACTTCGCCAGGGCGACCCGGAGCGGGATCGTGGCGCGCATGCTCAACAACCTCAAGGGCGTCTATGCGCAGCGTCAGGAGTGGGGGAAGGCGCTCGCCGTGATCGACCGGCTCCTCGTGATCCAGACCGGGGACGCGGCGCTCCTGCGCGAGCGATCGGCCGCGCTCGTGAGGCTCCACCGGACGATGGCGTCGCGGAACTGAGGACGGGAGCCGGGGTCGACGATGAGCATGCCGACGCACCGCTGGGGCGCGCCCTACCGTTGTCTCGCATGGGTCCTGATCGCGTCCCTCCTCGCCGCCTCGTGCGCGACCCGGAACGTCCCCCCGATCGGCGCCGGCGGCAAGCCCTTCAAGCCCGAGTCCGACGAAGTCCGCCTGTGGTCGCAGGCCGAGAAGGAAGAGGAGGCGCTCGCCAAGAAGGCGAAGATCTACGACGACCCGCTCCTGGAGGAATACCTCGGCAAGCTCGGCGACCGGCTCCTGCCCGACGAGGTGCGCGCGGCTCAACGCGTTCGCGATGCCGAACGGCCGCGTCTACGTGCACTCGGGGCTCCTGAGCCGGCTCGACAACGAGGCTCAGCTCGCGATGATCCTCGGCCACGAGATGACCCACGTCACGAGCCGCCACGCGCTCCGGTTCACGCGCGACGCGACGAACAAGCAGATCCTCTTCACCGTGCTCGCCGTCGCAGCGTCCATCGGCGTCGCGGTCGCCTCGGGCTCGCGCGCGAAGTCGGGCGACTACGGAGCGCGAGGCGGACCAGGGCGGCATGGAGAAGCTTGTCCGCGCGGGCTACGATCCGAACGAGGCGCCCAAGGTGTTCCAGCTCCTCCTGTCGGAGTCGAAGGACCGGGGGAGCCTCGAGACCTTCTTCTTCGGCAGCCATCCGAAGCTCCAGGAGCGGATCACGACCACCACCGAGCTCGTCAACACCCAGTACGCCGCGGCGGCGGCCGCCGCCGACAGGGTCAAGACCTCGGAGGAGTTCGGTCTCAGGATGCGGACCGTCGTCCGGGAGAACGCGCTCCTCGACATCCGGGCGGGGCGGTTCAAGCTGGCGCAGGCGCAGCTCGATCGCGTGGCCGCGATCACCCCGAAGGACCCGACGCTCCACCTCTACTACGGTGACCTCTACCGGCTGCAATCGCAGCGCGCGCGCGGCGCCGCCGACAAGGACGACTTCGCCAGGAAGGCGCTCGAGCACTACGAGCGCTCAGCCGACCTCGATCCCGCGTTCCCCGACCCGTTCCGCCAGCTCGGGTTCCTCTACTATCAGCAGAAGGAGACCGACCGGGCTCGGGAGGCGTTCCGCAAATACCTGGCCCTCAAGCCCGACGCTCCGGACGCCAAGCGGATCCGCGAGTACCTGGTCGAGCTCGAGCGCTAATCAGCCGGACCGCCAGAGCTCGAAGCCGGCGATCTGGAAGTGACGGTCGAAGGACAGCGCGGTCCGACAGCGTCTGGCCGTCATCACCGCGAAGCTCACCGCGTCCGTGTAGCTGACCGGGTGATCTCCGAGGCGCGCGAGCCATTCGCGCGCGCCGCGGTGATGCTCGGGCCGGATAAACTCGAGCGTGATCCGCGGGCTGGATTCCAGCCGGTCGAGCGCTCGCGCCGCGATGGCGATTCCGGCGCGGTGGAGAAGGAACCTGTGAACTTCGGCGACGACGAGGTTCGTGGTCAGGAGCGGTAACCGGAGCGTTGCGGCGATCCTGAAGAGAGAATCGGCTTCGGAGTGGTGCTGATCGCGGACGCTGGCAAGGGCGATCCAGCCGCCGCTATCGACGAACAGGCTTGCCGGTTCGCCGCCGAGCCGCTCGGTACGCCGCGGGGCGCTCCGCAATGATGGTCTCCGCGAAGTAGCGATTGAACTGCTCGCTGCAGTCTGCCGGGAGTCCGTCGACCATCCCGCTCAGCTCCAGCAAGGGGTCCTCGGCGCTCGGGCGGGTGAGGGCGCGAACAGCCGCCCGGATCGCCCGGGATTTCGTCCATCCCCGCTGGCGCGCCCACGCCTCCAAGCGCGCGAAATCAGCGGCGTCGAGATAGACTTGCAGAGGGCGGCTCATGATTCCAATCGTATTGGATCATGATCAGGATAGCAAGCATCATGATATAAATGTCTGGAGATCATGAGCCCCCTGTTCGGGCGCTCAGCGCGGGCCGCGGAGGCTCGACTTGACGATCTTTCCGGCGGCGCTCCGGGGCAGCGCGGGCACGATCGTGACCTGGCGGGGGTACTTGAAGGCGGCGAGCCGCTCCCGGCAGTAGAGGACGAGCGCGCCCGCGTCGGCGTCGGCGCCGGGTCGGAGGGCGACGAAGGCGTGGACCTCCTCGCCGAGCGTGGGGTGCGGCACACCGACGACCGCGGCCTCGGCGACCTCCGGGTGGGTGAGGAGAACCGCCTCGACCTCCTGGGGGAAGACCGAGTGGCCGCCGCGCAGGATCCGCTCGCGCTTGCGCCCGACGATCCGTACGAGGCCGTCGGGGGACATCGTCGCCAGGTCCCCGGTCCTGAACCAGCCGTCGGAGGTGAGGACCCCGCGGGTCTCCTCGGGATCGTTCGCGTACCCCTCCATCACGGCGGGACTCCTGATCCAGAGCTCGCCGACCTCCCCGGCGGGCAACGCGCGGCCCGCGTCGTCCACGGTCCTGACCTCGACCCCGGGGACCGCCCGCCCGATCGCCTCCGGGGACTCGGTGGCGTCGCGGGCCAGATAGGAGATCGGCCGGAACAGCTCCGTCATCCCGTAGCCACGGACGATCCGGATCCCGGTCCGCTGGCGCCATTCCTCGGCCAGCTCCCACGGACACGGAGCCGCGCCCGAGACCGCGAGCCGCATGCGGGAGAGATCGGCTCCGGCGAGGGTGGGGCTCTCGAGGAGCCGCCGGAACATGGTCGCCACGCCGGGGAAGACGGTCACCCCGTAACGGCCGATCGCCTCGAGCACCACCTCGGGCGCGAAGCGCTCGACGAGGACGACCGAGGCGCCCGCCAGGAGGGGGGCCAGGAGCGCGCCGTTCAGGCCGAACGAGTGGGAGAGGGGGAGCGTCGCCAGGACGACGTCGCCGGGTGTGAGCTCCATGACCGGCCCGGCCCAGGACTCGTTGGCGAACGTGAGCGCCGCGTGCGACAGAACCGCGCCCTTCGGCCCGCCCGTGCTCCCGGACGTGTAGAGCACCAGTGCCGGGGCAGGGGCCGGTGCGTCAGGGATCGCTCGACCACGCGGCACGCGTCCGCTGCCCCGTTGCGGCTGGGCTCCACCCGGGAGCGCGGGGTCCGTCGCCGGTTGGAGGGAACGGGTCTCGTCGACCCCCGGCGCACCGGCCCCTGTCCCGGCGCCAGGCCCCACGTCGTCCGCGGGAACGTCCGACGATTCCACGAGCAGCGTGGGGGCGAGGTCGGCGAGGATCGCGGCGCGCTCGTCGCTCTTGAGCAGGGGATCGAGCGGCGCGACGGTCGCGCCGAGCTGCCAGCCGCCGAGCAGCGCGACGGCGAACGTCCAGCGATTGGGGATGGCGACGGCGATCGTGTCGCCGGCCCGCACCCCGCGCTCCGCGAGGCGCTCCGCGAAGACGCGCGCGCGGCGCTGGAGGTCGGCATGCGTCAGCGTGCCCCCATCCCAGAGGAGCGCGGCCTTGTCGCCGGCGCGCTCGGCGGCGGCCTCGAGACGGCGGACGAAGCTCCCGGCCACCGGCCGCTAGGCGAGGAAGTCTTTGAGGTTGATCCGCTGCCAGACGTCGGGCGGCACGCGATGGCGGGGCGTGTAGGCCGCGAGCGAGGGCTTGGCGGTCGCGTCCACGCCCCACTTGGCCGTCAGGCCGTCCTCGCGCGTCGACGGGTCGAGATCCGAGCCACGGGCGTTCGTGATGACGGTGATGTCGCGGTCGGGCTGGCACCGCGTGGCGATCGCCCAGTTCACCTGCCGGTCGTCGAACACGTCCACGTCCTGGTCGACGACGACCACGCGCTTCATGTAGAGATCGGCGCCCAGCACCGCGAGGATCGCGTTTTTCGCCTGGCCCGGGACGCGCGCCTCGATCGAGACGAAGCACGTGAACGGCCCCGGCACGCGCACCGCCTTGACCGTGGGAACCATCGCGCGGACGGCGCGGTAGAGGTTCGCCTCGATCGGGATCGTGGAGAGCAGGAGGTGGTCGAGGTGGGCGACGGTGATGTCCTGGAAGATCGCGTCCCGGCGGTGCGTGATCGCCCGGACGCGGACGACTTCGCGCTGGCGCTCGCCGAGACTGTACCCCGTGAACTCGCCGAACGGGCCCTCGGGGGTGCGCGCGCGCGGCAGGATCTCGGCCTCGAGCACCATCTCGGCGTGCGCCGGGACGAGGACGTCAGACGTCTCGCAGCGGACCAGCTCGAGCGGCTCCCCCAGGAGCCCGCCCATGATGGCCCGCTCGTCCTCGTCGATCGAGCCGATGGCGAGAGCGCCGAGGGCGATCGCGGGGTGGACGCCGATCACGAGCGCCACGGGCAGCGGCTCGCCGCGCGCCTCGGCGATCCGGTGGAACTCCCAGAGGTGCTTTCCCGTCGTCAGATGGATCGACGTCGTGTCGCGCCCCTTGATCTGCAGTCGGTTGTAGGCGCAGTTCCAGATGTCGGTGGTCGGGGCCTTCGCGAAGGAGATCGCCGCGGTGACGTACGGGCCCGCGTCGCCCTCATGGTGGACGATCTGCGGCAGGTCGTAGAGGTTCACGCGGTCGCCCGTGAGGACGACCTCCTTCACGGGCCCGGTCCCGACGACCTTCGGCGGGGTCGGCGTCTCCATCGCGCGGAGGTAGGTGCGGAGCGTCTCTTCCGGGGCCGCGCTCATCGCCGCCGCGAGCCTCCCACGGCTCGCGTGGAGGTTCGTGAGCACGGGGAAGCGCGTGCCCTTGACCTTCTCGAACAGGAGCACCGGCCGGCGCTTGGCCTCGCGCTCGAGCTTCACGACGAGCGCGGTGATCTCGTACGCGGGATCGACCTCGCGCGCGACGATCTCGAAGTCGCCCGGCGCTCGGCGCTTGACGAGGTCGAGGTAGCTGCGGAGGTCCTGCGCCACGGCGCTTAGGATACTGAATCAGGCGCGGCCCGGCACCTTCTTTCTGCCGTTCTGAAGAGAGGACCACCAGCCGAGCGCGACGAGCGCGACGGCGGGCAGGAGCGGCAGGAGCGCCAAGCCCGCGGCCCCGGGGTCGACGAAGCCGGCGAGGCTCCGGTCGCTCAGGATCATCTCGCCGCCGACGTAGCCGAGGATCCCGCCACCGATCCAGATGATCCAGGCGAAGCGGTTCATGAGCACGGCGAGGAGGCCGCTGCCCCACACGACGATCGGCAGCGAGAGCCCGATGCCGAAGACGACGAGAAAGAGATCGCCGTGGGCGGCGGCGGCGACGGCGAGCACGTTGTCGAGGCTCATGATCGCGTCGGCGAGAATAATGATCCAGACCGCCTCCCAGAGCGAGCCGCCCTGCCGGACGTGGCCCTCGGCCCCGGTCTCCTTGCGGACGAGCTTCCACGCGATCCACACGAGGAGCAGCCCGCCGGCGAGCTGGAGCATCGGGATCCGGAGGAGCAGCGTCGCGACCGCGATGAAGGCCAGGCGGAGCCCCACCGCCCCCGCCGTCCCCCAGACCCGCCCCCAGAACTGCTGACGTCGGGGCAGCGTGCGCACGGCGAGCGCGATGACCAGCGCGTTGTCGCCGGCCAGCGTGAGGTCGATGATCACGATGCCGAAGAGCCGGGCCCAGAACTCGGGGTCCATGAAAAACAGCATACGTCACTCCACCAGCGCCTTGAGAACCGCGACCAGGACGCGGCCCACGACCAAGAGCGCGATGGCGATCGCCAAGCCTTCGTAACGGTTCAGAGTCATCTCGTGTCTCCTCATGCGATGGACGGACGCGATGTGCCGCCGGGGGGCGGCAGAGGTCGGGAGACTTACGGGATGACGAAGCTAGTGGTCGTCGGGCGACGGGGCCGTCACGGGCAGCGCGGAGCGCGGCGCCGGGTGGAGCGGCGACGCCTTCCCGGTCGGCTCCGCCCTGACGCCGAGGTGCAGGCGGGTCGGCGAATCCTCACGCGGCTCGACGCGGCGCTCGGGCGGCGCGGGCTCCACCGTGATCGCCGGTCGGTCCTCGGGACGGCGGCGCACGTGGACGGCCTCCTCGATCTCCGAGTCCCTGACCTCGAAGCTGAAGGCGCCGGGCAGGACGGGATCGGCGAGGTCGAACACCAGGTAGGCGAGCCCCACGAGCAGGAGCCGGCGCGCGCTCATGCCCTATTGTAGCTTGTAGAGCCTCCGGCAATTGTCGGCGAGCACCTTGCGCTTCTGCGCGTCGGTGAGGTCGCGGCGGTTCCGGATCTCGTCGATCGAGGCGGGGAAGCTGTGGTCCCAGTGGGGGAAGTCGGAGGCGTAGACGATCTGGTTGTCGCCGACCCACTTGAGGGCCTGGGGCAGGAGCCACTCGTCGGCCTCGCACGAGAAGTAGATCTTCCCCGACCGCACGTAGTCGCTCGGCTTCTTCCGGAGGGCGGGCGCCTCGACCTCGCCGCGCTTGTCGTACTCGTCGTCCATCCGCTCCATCCAGTACGGCGCCCAGCCCGCCCCCGCCTCGAGGAAGGCGAGGCGGAGGTCGGGGAAGCGCTCGGGGATCCCCTCGAAGACGATCGACGTGAGCTGGCGCATCTGGCCGAAGGGGTGCGAGCAGGTGTGCGCCTGGATGAAGCGCGGGAAAAGGTCCACGCCGGCGCCGCCGAGATGCGAGCCCGAGGCGTGGATGGCGAGCATCACGTCCAGGCGCTGGGCCTCTTCGTAGATCGGTGTGAAACGCTCGTCGCCGAGAACGTGGCTGCCGTCCGCCGCGAGCATCGCGCCGACGTGCCCGAGCTCGCGGACCGCGCGCTTGAGCTCTTGCGCCGCGGCCTGCGGGTCCTGGATCGGCAGGAGGGCCACCGCCTGGAGCCGCGGGCTCGCCTTGACGAACTCCTCGTGCATGAGCGTGTTGTACGCCCGGCAGAACTGCACCGCCCAGGCGCGGTCCTTGAGGAAGCTCATGAAGAGGCCGAGCGTCGGGAAGAGCACCGCCTGCTCCATGCCTCCCTTGTCGAGCGCCCGGAGCCAGGCGTCCGCGGTCCCGGCGGTATCGCGGTATTTCGTGAGGAGCCGACGATCCCAGCCGTCCGCCGGAACGATCGGAAAGACGAGCTGCCGGTTGCGGAACGGGGCGTCCATGTACTTCACCACCTGCTCGGCGGACTCGGTCACGTGGCCGTCGGCGTCGATGACTGTCATGGTCGCGACCTCCTCACGGCTTCTCGCAGATCACGTTGAGCAGGGCCTGGCGCTTGTCCTCGCGGACCACCTTCAGCGCGCGGGCGAGCGCCCCGGGAAGCACGGCCGGGTCTTCCACGCGCTCGGCGTGGCCGCCGGAGGCCCGGCAGACCAGCTCATAGTCGGGCGCCGGCTCGAGGTCGGAGAGCACCATGGCGCCGGTTTTCGCCGCAAAGCCGTCCGGTGCCAGGCCGCGCACGGCGCGCTTCACCGCGTTCCACGCCTGGTTGTTGAAGACGACGAAGAGCACGGGCACGTCGTAGGCGCGCGCGACGAAGTGCGCCGCGGTCGGCGCGCCGAAGATGTAGGCGCCGTCGCCGACCGTGCAGATGACGGTCTTGTCCGGGGCGGCGAGCTTGGCGCCGAGCGCCGCGCCCAGGCCCCAGCCGAGGCTGCTGGAGGCCGGCCCGTTGAAGTAGGTGCCGGGCGCCCGGAAGCACGCCTGGGTCGGGTCGAGGTCGTACTCGTTCACGACGATCGTCCTCTCGTCCACGAGGTCGCCCACGCACCGGGAGAGCCAGGCCATGTCGATCGGACGATCGTTCTGGACCCGGCGCGCCGCCGCCGCCCACGCCTCCCGCCGCCGCGCGTGCTCGCCCTGCCAGCGCCGCCGCCGCTCGTCCACCAGGCGGCCCTCCACGCGCGGTCGGAGGGCGTCGGCGAGCGCGGCGAGCGTGAGCCGCACGGTGCCGGCGAGCGCCACGTCGGCGCCGAAGCCGCGGATCGGATAGCGGGAGAAGAGGGGGTCCACGCCGATCTGGACGAGCTTCGTCTCCGGCCGCGGGCTCTTGACGTGTGGGAACCAGGGCGCGTCGGACTCGACCACCACGATCGCGTCCGCGGTGTCGAGGTACGGCGTCGCGTCGAACCCCGCGTGCAGCGGATGGTCCTGGGGAAAGTTCACGTGGGTGTGGAAGTGATCGACGACGGGGAGCGCCGCCACCTCGGCGAGCTTCACCATCGCCTCGACCGCGCGCGGGTCGCGCCCGAGGGCCTTGGCGATGACGACGGGATTCTTCGCTGTCGCGATGATCCGCGCCGCTTCCTCCACCGCCTCGCCCGCGGCCACCACGTCGCTTGGGCGTGGGGCGCGCGAGGGGTCCGCGTACTCGAAGCTGTCGTGGCGCTCGGCCAGCACCTCCCTGGGGAGCGTGAGGTAGACCGGTGCCTGGGGCTCGGCCTGCGTGACCGCGAGGGCGCGGTCGACGACGGTTTCGAGCTGGGCGAAGTTCCGTAGCTCGTAGTCCCACTTGACGAACTCGCGCACGATCGCGCCCTGATCGAAGGACTCCTGCGCCCAGTGGATCTGGCGCTCGCGACTGCCGCGGAAGCCGGCCTCGGTGATCGGGTTGCGCCCCGCCGTGAAGAGCATCGGTACCCCGCCGCGCGCGGCGTTGATGACGCCGCCGAGCGCGTTGGCCGTGCCGACGATCACGTGGACCATGACGGCCTGCGGCCGGCCGGTGACCATGGCGTAGCCGTGGGCCATCGCGACGGCCGGCACCTCGTGGGGGACTGTGATCGGACGGGGAAGCAGTTGGCCGTGGGCGCCGCGGCGCGCGTAGGCCTCGATGATCGGCGCGAAGTCGGTTCCGGCGTTGCCGAAGAAGTACTCGACGCCCCGGGCCGCGAGGAGCTCGAGGTACGCCTCTGCCGTGGTCTCGATGTCCGCCTTCTTGCTCATGAGTGCCCCCGCAGTCTCACTTCAACCGAAGTCTCAGCATCCGCCTCGCGTTCCCCTCGTAGATCTTCGCTTTTTCGGCGGGCGTAGCCGGCATCCTCTCCATCGCCCCGATCGTGTCCCGGATGAACCCCGGCCCCTTCTCGGGGTCGAAGGGCATATCCGTCCCGAACAGTACCCGCTCGGCCCCGAAGAACGCCAGTCCGCATTCCATGGCGTGCTGTGCGCCGAAGAGGGCGGTGTCGCCGTAGAACATCTTGAAATAGTCGAGCGGCCGCCGGCCGAGGCGCGCCAGGGCGACCGCGTCGTCGGGGTCCTCGGTGCGGCTGCCGAGCTGGTCGAGCCCGCCGCCCGCGCGGCCCTCGAAGTACGGCAGCATCGCGCCCATGTGGTGCGTGATGATCGCGAGGTCCGGGTGACGGTCGAAGAGCCCCGCGAAGACCAGACGCGCCATCGCGGCGGTCGTCTCGTAGGGCCAGCCGAACGCCCACCAGATGTCGTAGCGCGACCGCTTCTCCCCGGGGTAGTCGGCGAAGACCGCGGGCCGCGCCGGGTGGAGCCAGATCGGCAGCCTGCGCGCCGCCATGCGGTCGAAGAGCGGCGCCCACTCGGGCTCGTCGAGCGGCCGCCCGTTGACGTTGGAGAAGATCTGGACGCCGGTGGCGCCGAGCCCGTCGATGGCGCGGTCGATCTCTCTCAGGGCGGCGTCGGGGTTGTTCATCGGCAGGGAGGCGACGAAGCCGGGGAAGCGGTCGGGATGCTTCGCGACCAGCTCGGCCATGCCGTCGTTCGCGAGGCGCGCCAGCGCCGGGGTCGCGTCCGGGCCGGCGAGCGCCTCGATCGGCGGCGACGCGAGCGTGAGGACCTGGACGTAACCCTCGTACCGGTCCATGATCCGGAAGCGCTCCTCGAGGTCCACCAGCACGGGGATCGCGCGCATGCGTTTTTGCATGTAGAGATTCCCCCCGGCGATCTCGAGCATCCGGTCGAAGAATCGCCTCGGGAGGATGTGGGGGAAGACGTCGATCTTCATCGCGCCTCCGGCGCCGTGGCGTGCCGGCCCACCGCCGCGTGCCGACGCACCAGCATCAGCCTAGTCGTCGAGCGCCCAGGGCTTCGGGGGGGCGCCGTCGAAGCCGAGCTCTGTCCAGCGCGCGGCGACGGACTCGTACACCGATCGGCGGAGCCGCGTGCGCCGGGAGAACTGCTTGAGGTAGCGGTGCTCCATGCATGCGTTGATCAGCGCCTTTGAGCCGTAGGGCCGCTCCTCGGGCGGGTTCTGGGTGGGGTCGAGCCAGGTGGACCACGTCTGGCGCAGGATGTCGATGTCCTCGGCAGGGTTGCAGCGCGTGGACATCGCCCAGAGCACCTGGTTGATGTTGGAGGGGTCCACGTCGTCGTCCACCGCGATGATCCACTTGGAGAAGTACGCCCCGCCCGGCACCTGCCCGGCGAGGGCCAGCGCCTGCGGCGCGTGGCCGGCGTACCGCTGCTCGAGCGAGACGATCGTCATCGCGAAGCCACCCGCGGCCGCGGGATGGGCGTAGACGCCCTTGATGCCGGGGACGCCGACCCGGTCGAGGTCGCTCCAGACGCGCGCCGAGCGCGCGACGGAGTAGAGGAGCGCGCACTCGTTGGCCGGGTAGTCGGCCATGAGAGCGTGAGTGAGGATGGGGTTGTCGCGATAGTGAACGGCCCGCACCTGGACGAGGAAGGCGTAGTCTTCCGGCCGGCCGTAATAGCCCGTGAATTCCCCGAAGGGGCCTTCCAGCTGCTGCGAGTTCGGCGGGATCACGCCCTCGACCGCGATCTCGGCGCGCGCGGGGTAGAGGAGGCTCGTCGCCTCGCCCTTCACCAGCTCGACGGGCCGGCCCAGCATGCCGCCGACGAAGTCGAGCTCCGAGACGGTCTTGGGGAAGGTCTGCGAGGCCGCGATGAAGAGCGCGGGGTCGATGCCCCAGCAGCAGACGACCTCGCAGGGCTCGTTCCGGCTCCAGTACCGCTCGATGTGCAGGCGCGCGTCCTTCCCCGGCGAGAGGTACAGGCCGACCTCCCGCTTGCCCTGCACCATCTGACGGTAGCAGCCCACGTTCAACCATCCGCCGTCGGGATCGCGCGTGATGATCGCATCGCAGGTGCCGATGTACTCTCCGCCGTCCCGCGGCCAGTGGCGCGCGGCGGGGAAGTCGCGGATGTCCACCTTGTCGTCGCGCAGGTGGTTCTCGTTCACGGGCGAGCCCTCGCCCTCCACAACCACGGGCGGGATCGGGTTGGCGAACTTTGTCCGGCAAGCGCGGATCAGCTCCACGACGGAGAGCCCCGCGGGCTCGCCGATCGCGAGGGCGAACCGGTCCACGCTCGAGCCCAGCGGGTTCCAGAGCGAGCGGAAGCCGCGCGGCGAGCCCTTGACCCGCTCGAAGAGGAGGGCCGGCGCGCCGATCGTCTGGTGGGCCAGGTAGGTGATCGCGCCCATCTCCTCGTCGCGGCCCACCTCCTCGGTGATCCGCTTGAGCTGCCCGATCGCCTCGACCCGCCCGATCCAGTCGCGCAGGTCTCTCGGGCCCGAGCTCGGGGGGCTCGCTCCGCGCTCCGCGGAAGCCGGGGCTCCCGGCGAGACGCTCATCTCTTCCATGGGGGTGGCCTCCGCCGAGAGGATAAGGTGTCGGGAGCGTGAAAGGAAGCCGCTAGGGTAGAGTAGGGGCGATGACCTCCGGACGTGTTCGGGGCGGCTTCAATCAGTACGGCGTTACCGTCGGCATCCTCATGCTCGACACGCGCTTCCCGCGCATCCCCGGCGACATGGGCAACGCCGCCACGTTCCCGTTCCCGGTGCGCTACCACCGGGTGAGCGGAGCCGACCCCGACCTCGTCGTCCGGCGCGGCGCCGAGGGGCTCCTGCCCGCGTTCGTCGACGGCGCGCGCGCTCTCGAGGGCGAGGGCGTCGGCGCGATCACGACGAACTGCGGGTTCCTCGTGAAGTACCAGCAGGCGCTGGCGGCGGCGGTCCGGGTCCCCGTCTTCACCTCGAGTCTCCTCCTGGTCCCGCTCGTGCACCGGCTTCTGCCCGCCGGCCGGCGCGTCGGCGTCATGACGGTGAACGCCGGGACGCTCGGCCCCGAGCACCTGCGGGGGGCCGGGATCGGGAGCGAGATCCCGATCGCGGTCGTCGGAATGGAGGCCGAAAAGGAGTTCACGCGGGTGCTGCTCGGCGACGAGCTCGAGCTCGACGTCGACGCGGCGCGCGAGGAGCACGTGCGGGTGGCGCGCCGGCTCGTGAGCGACTCCCCCGACGTCGGGGCGATCGTCCTCGAGTGCACCAACATGCCGCCCTACACGCCGGACATCCAGCGCGAGACGGGGCTTCCCGTCTTCGACATCGTCTCGCTCGTCACCATGGTGCACGCGGCGCTGGGCGCCGGGCTTGGCCCGCGGCCCGTGGCGTGAGTCCCGCCATCCTTCCGCTCAGGCGCGAGGGGGAGGTTATATGATCACGCTCTCGGTCAACGGCGCGTCCCACACCCTCGACGTCGAGCCCGACACCCCGTTGCTCTACGTGCTGCGAGACACCCTGGCGCTACACGGCCCGAAGTTCGGCTGCGGCCTGGCCCAGTGCGGCGCGTGCACGGTCATCATCGACGGCAAGGCGATCCGCTCGTGCGTGACGCCGGTCGAGACGGTCGCCAGCCGAACGGTGACGACGCTCGAGGGGCTCGGCTCGGTCGCAAAGCCCCATCCGATCCAGACGGCGTTCATCGAGGCGCAGGCGGCGCAGTGTGGCTACTGCATCAACGGCATGATCATGACATCGAAGGCGCTCCTCGATCAGAACCCTGCCCCGAGCGACCGCGAGATCCGGCTGGCGCTCGCGGACAATCTCTGCCGCTGTGGCACCCATCAGCGGATCCTGGAAGCCGTGAAGCGCGCGGCGAAGCGCATGGGGCGGAGGTTCTGATGGTGACGGCACGCACGACCCGCAGGGAGTTCATCAAGGGCACGGGCGTCCTCATCGTCGGCTTCGGCCTCGCCGAACCGATGCGGGCGGCCCTCGGACAGCCGGCGCCCGCCGGCAAGACCGTGGCGACGGACGAGGTCGACGCGTTCCTCTCGATCGCGCGTGACGGCGGCGTGAGCGTCTTCACGGGCAAAGTCGACCTCGGGACGGGGATCCGGGTGGCGCTGCGTCAGATGGCGGCGGAAGAGCTCGATGTCCCGGTCGATCGGATCAATCTCGTCGAAGGCGACACGGCGCTGACCCCTGACCAGGGCCCGACGTGGGGCAGCCTCTCCGTCCAGGTCGGTGGCGTCCAGATCCGGCAGGCCGCGGCGACGGCACGCAAGGCGCTGGTGGACATGGCGGCGGCGCGGCTCGGCGTGTCGTCGGGCGAGCTCGAGGTGAAGTTCGGCATCGTGCGCGTCAGGGCCGACATGACGAAGAGCGCCTCGTACGCCGACCTGATCGGCGACCAGGAGTTCCACCTCAAGCTGGACAAGAACGCGCCGCTGAAGAAGCCGGCGGAGTACACGGTCGTCGGCAAATCGCTCCCGCGCCCCGACGTCCCCGCCAAGGTCACCGGCGAGCACACGTACATGCACGACTTCCGCGTGCCCGGAATGCTCCACGCGCGCGTCGTCCGGCCGCCGGCGCTCGGCGCCCAGCTCACGGGCGTCGACGAGAGCTCGATCGGCTCCATCAAGGGGCTCACGAGGGTCGTGCGCCTCGGCAACTTCCTCGCGGTCGTCGCCGAGACGGAATGGGCGGCGATCAAGGCCGCGGAGCGTCTGAAGTCCAGCTGGTCGGCCTGGGAAGGGCTGCCGGAGATGGACAAGCTCTACCAGGTCGTGCGCGCGACGCCCGTCGCGAAGGACGAGATCACCGTGAACGTCGGCGATCCGAAGTCGGCGCTCGCCTCCGCGGCGAAGACGCTCGCCGCGACCTACGAGTTCGCGATCCACACCCACGGCTCGATCGGGCCGTCGTGCGCCGTCGCCGACGTCCGTGACGGGAGCGCCACGATCTGGTCGGCCTCGCAGGCGCCCCACTGGCTTCGGCGCGAGCTGTCGGCCATGCTCGGCATCCCGGTGGCGCTGATCCGCGTCCATTATCTGGATGGCGCCGGCTGTTACGGGCGGAACGGTCACGAGGACGCGGCGGCCGATGCGGCGCTGCTCTCGCGCGAGGTGGGCCGGCCGGTCCGTGTGCAGTGGATGCGCCACGACGAGCACGGCTGGGACCCGAAGGGGCCGCCGACGCTCGTCGAGCTCAAGGGCGGGCTCGACGCCGGCGGGAGCATCGTCGCCTGGCAGTCGGAGTTCTGGATCCCCAAGCTCAGCGCGATCACGGATGGCGTGCCGCTGATCGCCGCGACCCTGGCCGGCCTGCCCCGGAAGGAAGCGATCAACCCGGGCAACATCTTCCAGAACTCGGCGCCGTCGTATCCATTCCCGAACGCGCACGCGCTCGTACACCGGCTCGAAACGACGCCGTTCCGTCCTTCCTGGATCCGCACGCCCGGGCGCATGCAGAACACCTATGCGAACGAGGCGTTCATGGACGAGCTGGCGGCGGCGGCCGGCGCCGACCCAGTCGAGTTCCGCCTGCGGCACCTCAAGGACCCGCGCGGCGTCGAGGTGCTCAAGGCGGCGGCCACGGCGGCGAAGTGGGAGACTCGCGCGTCGCCGCGGAAGGCGGCGGCGAAGGCGGCGATCGCGGCGGGGCGCGGCGTCACCTACGTGAAGTACGAAAACGTCCGCACCTACGTCGCGGCGGTCGCCGAGGTCGTCGTCGAGCGGCGGAGCGGCGCGATCCGCGTCATGCGGGTCGTGGTCGCCCACGATTGCGGGCTGGTCATCAATCCCGACGGCGTCAGAGCGCAGATCGAAGGCAACGTCATCCAGACGGTGAGCCGCACGCTCAAGGAAGAGCTCAAGTGGGACCGCTCGCGCGTGACGAGCGTCGACTGGAAGTCGTACCCGATCCTCACGTTCCCGGAGGTGCCCGAGGTCGTGTCCGTGCTGATCAACCGGCCCGACCAGCCACCGTGGGGCGCGGGGGAGCCGGCGGCCGCCGTCGTCCCGTCGGCGATCTCGAACGCCGTCTTCGACGCGATCGGCGTCCGCCTGAGGACCGTCCCGTACACGCCAGAGCGGGTGAGGGCCGCGATCCTCGCCGAGACGTAGCGCGGATTACGCGGACCGGGCGCGCAGGCGCGCGACCAGCTCGCGGTCGGCGGGCGGGAAGGCGAACTCGTCGAGCCGCTCGGGCGCGACCCACGCCATCGTCTGCGACTCGCGCGGCTCGATCGTCCCGGACTCGAGCCGGCAGCGGAAGAAGTGCAGGACCACGGTCCGGTCCGGGTACTCCCACCTGATCGTGTCGAACTTCTCGCCGACCGCGAAGTTTGCCGCGAGCTCTTCCGTGAGCTCGCGCTTGAGGCACGCCTCGGGCGACTCGCCCGCTTCCTGCTTCCCGCCCGGGAACTCCCACAGCCCTTCGAGATGGGAGCCGCGCCGGCGCTGCGTGATCAAGTAGCGCCCCGCCTCGTCCCGGATGAGCGCCGCGGCGACCTGGAGCACGAGGGGCACGGGACCCTCTAGAACGCGGCGACGGTCGCGCAGAAGCCTCGCATCGGACAGCGCGGGCACTTCGGCTTCCGCGGGGTGCACCACGTGGCCCCGAAGTCCATGAGCGCCTGGTTGAAGTCGTACGCCCGCCCGCGCGGCACGAGGACCTCGGCGAGGTCCCAGAACGCCCGCTCGCCGCGGACGCGCGCGAGCCGCCGCGGGCCGAGGAAGACGCGGCCAAGAACGCGGCGGACGTTGGTGTCCAGCACGGCGGCGTCCCTTCCGTAGGCGAACGAAAGAACCGCGCCCGCGGTGTACCGGCCGATCCCCGGCAGGCGTCGGAGCGCCGCCGCGTCGTCGGGCAGACGTCCGCCGTAGCGCGCGACGGTCTCGCGCGCGATCGCGTGCAGGCGCACGGGACGGATGTTGTAGCCGAGCGGGTACCAGAGCCGGCGGACCGCTTCGACACGCGCCCGCGCCAGGTGGTGAATGGTCGGGTACCGCCGGAGAAACTCACGGTACTTCGGGATCACGCGATCCACCTGGGTCTGCTGGAGCATGACCTCGGAGACGAGCACGCGGTAGGGCTGGCGCGTGTGTCGCCAGGGGAGATCGCGGCGGTGGTGGGCGTACCACGCGAGCAGGCGGCGCTGAAAGCGGCGGACGAGGTCGCGAGAGGGCGGTCGCACAGCGCGCAGTCTATCACGCGCTCCCCACGCGCCGGCCGGGCGCGACGCTCAGGGGACCGGGTGGTAGCCCGCGGCCTTGCCCGGGACCGCCTGCGAGGAACGCTGCGCTCGCTCGATCGCCTTTCTGAGGTTGCCGGCGCCATCCTGCTCGCGCGTGAGGATATCCTTGCCGTCGAGCAGCACCGAGTAATAACCGAGCCGGGAGAGCTCGGCTGCGTAGCCGTGATAGAGGCCGGGACCCGAGTGGCCGGAGAGGACCACGACGATCGGGCCTTTGCCGGCGGGGGGAGCGTAGGCGGTCTGGGCCGGACCGTCCGGCCCCGCCGTGGTGGTGACGCCTCCCGTCCCGCATGCGCCCGTCAGGAGGAACGTGAGCGTCCACCCGACGAAACGAGCCCTCGCACAACGGTGGCGCGCGAGCCCGTTCGACGACATGCGAGGGAGTGTAGTGGCGGGAACAAAACGCATGCAACTGCCCGTCATGTAAAATGAGCGCATGGCCAATCGGTTGCTGCTGCACGAGCGTCACGTCGCCGCGGGCGCGCGGTTCGTGACGGTGTGCGACTGGGATCTTCCCGCCGACTACGGCGACGCGTCAGCCGAGTACGCCGCCGCGCGCCGGGGCGTGGCGCTCGCGGATCGGGGGGACTGGGGAGTCCTCGACGTCACCGGGCGCGACCGCGCCACGTTTCTCCACGCGCTCCTCTCGAACGAGATCAAGGCGCTCCAACCGGGACAGGGGTGCACCGCGGCGTTGCTCGACGTCCACGGCAAGGTCCAGGTCATCCTGACCGTCTGGGTGCTCGAGGATCGCATCCGGCTCGTCATGCCGCGGGGGTTGACCGCCAAGATCTCCCAGGCGCTCGACCACTATCTCTTCTCTGAGAAGGCGTCGTTCACGGACGCGTCCGACGAGACCGCGCTCCTGATGCTCCTGGGTCCCGAGGCGCCCGCCACGATCGAGCGACTCACGGGCGTGCGGCCGCCCACGCCGGCGTGGTCGAACCTCACCGCGATGCTCGGCGAGACGACGGTCCGTCTCGTGACGGGCGGCGGGGAGACGGGCGGCCTCGAAGTCTGGGTCGCGTGCGCGGCGACGCACGGCCCTCGGGTGTGGGACGCGCTCGTCGGCGGCGGCGCGCGGCCGCTCGGCGTCACCGCGTACGAGTCGCTCAGGATCGAGGCGGGCACGCCGCTCTTCGGCCACGACGTAGACGAGAGCGTGCTCCTGCCCGAGATCCCGCTCGAGCGCCTGGCGTCCTACACCAAGGGCTGCTACCCGGGGCAGGAAGTCGTGGTGCGCATCCGCGACCGCGGCCACGTGAACCGGCGGCTCACCGGTCTCGTCCTCGAGGGCGAGGTGGTGCCCCCTCATGGCGCGGAGGTCCTCGCGGACGGTGCCGCCGTCGGCAGAGTGACGAGCGCGACGCGCTCACTCGGCCTCGGGCACCCGATCGCGCTCGCGTTCGTGCGACGCGAGCACGCCGAGCCCGACCGCGCCGTGACGGTGCGCGTGGGTGAGGGGACCGTGCCGGCGCGCGTCGCCGCGCTGCCGTTCGCCCGCTAGGCGCCGATGGTAGTGCGAGCCGCAGCCGCAGGCGAGGCGAGTCTGTGATCAAGTCCCCGCCGGCCGAGGCGAGCCGATGAAAGAGGGACGTGTGACCGAAAACCGACTCGCGCGCGAGACGAGCCCCTACCTCCTGCAGCACGCGCACAACCCCGTCGACTGGTACCCGTGGGGCGAGGAGGCGTTCGCGCGGGCGCGCGCGGAGGACAAGCCCCTGCTCCTCTCGGTCGGCTACTCGGCGTGCCACTGGTGCCACGTGATGGAGCGCGAGTCGTTCGAGGACCCCGAGATCGCGGCCCTCATGAACCGCCACTTCGTGAGCGTGAAGGTGGACCGCGAGGAGCGACCCGACGTCGACCAGATCTACATGCAGGCCGTGCAGTCGATGACGGGCCACGGCGGCTGGCCGATGACCTGCTTCCTCACCCCCGACGGCGAGCCGTTCTACGGCGGCACCTACTTTCCCCCCGTCGAGCGGCACGGCCTGCCCGCCTTCCCGCGGCTCCTCCAGGCCCTCGCCGACGCGTGGGCGAATCGGCGCGGCGAGGTCACCGCCTCGGCGCGCCAGATCGGCGAGGCGCTCGCCCAGTCGGACCGGCTCCGGAGTTCGACGCAGCTCATCACCGACGAGATCCTGTTCGGCGCGTTCCAGGCGCTCTCGGCGCAGTTCGACGAGGCCGACGGCGGCCTCGGGGGTGCGCCGAAGTTCCCCCAGCCGATGATCTGGGAGTTCGTCCTGCGCTTCTGGCGGCGCTCGAAGAACGCGCGGGCCCGCCAGATGGTCCACACGACGCTGACCACGATGGCGCGCGGCGGGATCTACGACCAGGTCGGCGGCGGGTTCCATCGTTACTCCGTGGATGCGCACTGGCTCGTGCCCCACTTCGAGAAGATGCTCTACGACAACGGCCAGCTCGCCTCGCTCTATCTCCACGGCTGGCTCGCCTTCGGCGATCCCGAGTGCCGGCGCATCACCGAGGAGACGCTCGATTACATCCTGCGCGAGATGACCGATCCCGCCGGCGGCTTCTACTCCGCCCAAGACGCCGACTCCGAGGGTCACGAGGGGAAGTTCTTCGTCTGGAGCATGGAGGAGCTGCGCGAGGCGCTCGGGGAGGCCGACGCCCGAGCGGCGGCGCAGTACTGGGGAGTCGACCGCGGGCCGAACTTCGAGGGGAAGAACATCCTGTCCCTGGCGGGGGCGCCCGACCCTGAGCGGATCGCGCCCAGCCAGAAGCGGCTCTACGAGACGCGCGAGCGGCGGGTTCATCCCGGCCTCGACGACAAGGTGCTCGCCGCGTGGAACGGGCTCGCGTGCCGCGCGTTCGCCGAGGCGGGCCGGGCCCTCGGCCGGCCCGACTACGTCGCGGCCGCGGTGAAGAACGCCGAGTTCGTCCTCGGCGCGATGCGCCCGGGCGGTCGGCTCCTCAGGACGTGGAAGGGCGGCCAGGCGAAGCTCAAGGGCTACCTCGAGGATCACGCGATGGTCGCCGCGGCCCTGGTCGACGTCTACGAGGCGACGTTCGACCGCCGCTGGCTCGACGAGGCGCGCGGGCTCGGCGAGGAGATGCTGCGGCTCTTCTGGGACGAGCGGCTCGAGGGCTTCTACGATACCGGGGGCGACCACGAGCGGCTGATCGTGCGCCCGCGGAACCTCTTCGACAACGCGGTGCCGTGCGGGAGCTCGGTGGCGATCGAGACGCTCTTGCGGCTCGCGATCCTGACGGGCGAGTCGAGCTACGAGACCGCCGCGTTGAAGGCGCTCAGGCCGATGGCCGATCTCATGGCGCGTCACGCCTCGGGCTTCGGGCGCTTCCTGTGCGCCCTCGACTTCCATCTGGGACCCGTCGCCGAGGTCGCGCTGGTCGCTCCGCCCGGCGGGAACGGCCTGGCGCCGCTCACCGCCGAGGTCTTCGGCCGCTACCTGCCGAACCGCGTGGTCGCAGGCATCGTCGCGGGCGACCCGAAGGGCACCGAGGGCATCCCGCTCCTCCAGAATCGCGAGGCCGTCGGCGGGCGGCCGACCGCGTACGTGTGTCGGAACTACGCGTGCGAGCTTCCCGTCACCGACCGCGACTCACTCGCCCGCCAGCTCGACGCCGTCTGATCGGGGCGTCTCGCCGCGTTCCCGCTCGGGTCACTACAGGCGGCAGGGCGCGAGTCCGTGAACCCTAGCGGGAGTGCCTCGTCGTCGCGGAGGAGCGCCCAAGAAGTTTGGTCCGGCGCGGCCCGAGGACCTAGAGTTGATGTCACCCATTTCGACCGAGGAGGACCAGCATGGCCGACGCCAGACCTGCCGCAGCGACGCCCACCACGACGCGGTGCGCGCGATGCCAGACAGCGCTGAGCGAGGGCGACCGCGTCACGGCGCAGGATCGCGTCTTCTGCCGCTCCTGTTACGAGGTGTTGAAGCGGGAAGTCCGGCGCAGCGTCGCGAGCATCTCGGAGGACATCAATTATCCGATGGCGCTGCTCGGCGCCGTCCTGGGCGGCGCTTTGGGGGTGCTCGCCTGGTGGGGCTTCACCGTGCTCACGAAGATCGGCTTCGGCCTCGTGGCGGTGGCGATCGGGTTCCTCGTCGGCCAGGGCGCCGCGCGCTTCGCCGGCGGTAAGCGCAGCGTGGGGCTGCAGGTGCTCGCGGTCGTGGTCGGCGCGCTCTCGTTCCTCGTGGCCGCCTACCTGGTCAACATGACGTTCATCAACGAGGTGCTCGCGCAGAAGGGCCAGGCGTGGCGCGTGCCGTTCCCGCCCGCCAGCCCCGGCATGTTCTACCAGGTCCTGGCCGTGAACTTCGGCGTGATGAAGCTCGTCTTCCTCGCGATCGTGGTCTACGAGGCCTGGATCATCCCGCGTCCCCCCAAGCTGACGACGGCGGCGTGACCGCGGCGGGCGACGGCGGGGACCGTGCGCGGGAGATCGAGAACCTGCGCGCGGTGTACCAGAGCCTCCAGCGTTCGGGGCCTCAGGAGGCCACGCGCCCTTCGCGCGGCCGGGGCGCCGCGGCGGGCGCCGCCGGTGCCGGTCTCCTCTTCGTCCTGGGCAAGGCCAAGGTCCTCGGCTTCCTCGCGGGCGTCCTCAAGTGGAAGACCCTCGCGACGATGCTGCTCTCGATCGGCGCCTACGCCATGGAGTGGGGCTGGCTGTTCGCCGTCGGCTTCGTCCTGCTGATCTTCGTCCACGAGATCGGCCACGCGGTCGCGCTGCGGGTCGAGGGCATTCCGGCGGGCGCGCCCGTGTTCATTCCGTTCGTCGGCGCCTTCGTCGCGATGCACGGCCGGCCCCGGGACGCCGGCGTCGAGGCGCGGGTCGCGATGGCGGGCCCGATCGTGGGCTCCGTCGCCGCGTGGGCGGTGCTCGCCGCCGGACTCGCGCTCGAGCAACGGCTCCTGGTGGCGCTCGGGCACACCGCGGTCCTGCTGAACCTGTTCAACCTCGTCCCGGTGCCGCCGCTCGACGGCGGCCGAATCGCGGGCGCCTTCACGCGTACCGCCTGGGTGGTCGGCTATGCCGTCGGCGTCGGCGCGCTGCTCGTGACCGGATCGCCCGTGCTCCTCCTCGTGCTGGTGGTCGGCCTCTGGACGCTCGTGCGTCGCTGGCGCGACCCCGTGCCCGGCGGGGACGCTCTGCCGCGCCGCCAGCGCGCGCTGATCGCGCTCGCCTACGCGGCGCTCGTCGTCGGTCTCGTCGCGACGCTTTCGCTGGGCGCGTGAGCGCGTCCGCCACGCGGCACTCGGCCGAACGGCCCATGGCTCGCCGGTATCGAATTCGACGCATTGCTTTGAATCAGTCCGCCGGGTAGCCTCGGGCTGTGGGCACGTTCCGTGTGGCGATCGAGATTGGCGACGCAGCTGGTGAGTCCTGGGAGACGGTCGAGGCGCTCGTCGACACGGGCGCGACCTACACGACCGTTCCGGCCGCGCTGCTCCGGCGGCTCGGCGTCACGCCCCATGTCCGCGACACCTTCGTGCTCGCGGACGGCCGGCGCGTCGAGCACGACATCGGCCAAAGCTGGATCCGCGTGGGCGGCCGCGCCGTGGTCACGCTTCTCGTCTTCGCGGCGCCCGAGGCGCCGCCGCTCCTCGGCGCCTACGCGCTCGAAGGTCTCCGCCTCGCGCCCGATTCTATCGGCCGCCGCCTGGTCCCCGTCCCGGGTCTGCTGATGGAGTTCGTGACGTAAGCCGCACCCGGTGTCGATCCCGCGCGTTGGCCTTCGGCCCGCCTCCGGGTACACTCCCCCTGTCGGGAGGGAGCCCATGACCGAGGCGGGCAAGCGCGAAATCGTCTGGCGGCCCACGAAGGAATACGTCGAGCGCTCGCGCATCGGGCGCTTCATGCGCGCCCACCAGATCGGCTCGCTGGAAGAGCTCCAGCGGCGGAGCATCGTGGACCCGGAGTGGTACTGGGACGCCGTCGTGCGCGACCTCGGCGTCCGCTGGACTCGCCCGTACGAGCGCGTGCTGGACAGCGCGCGCGGGATCCAGTGGCCCCGCTGGTTCCCGGGCGGGCTCCTGAACTTCGCCGACAACTGCGTCGACAAGAACGTCGACGCCGGCCGCGGCGACAAGCCCGCGATCATCTGGGAGGGGGACGACGGCCAGAGCCGGACGCTGACCTACCGCGAGCTCGCGCGCGAGGTGAATCGCCTGGCGAACGCCCTGACGCGTCTCGGGGTCGCCGAGGGCGACCGCGTCGGCGTGTTCCTCCCGATGTCGCCCGAGGCCGCGATCGCCACGCTCGCGGTTGTGAGGATCGGCGCGGTCTACACGCCGTGCTTCTCGGGATACGGCGCCCAGGCCGTTGCCTCGCGGCTTCAGGATTGCGAGGCGAAGGCGCTCGTCACGGCCGACGGCTTCCATCGCCGCGGCCAGGTCGTGAAGATGAAGGAGACCGCCGACGAGGCCGTCGCCGCGTCGCCGAGCGTCAAGCACGTCGTGATTTACCGGCGGCTCGGCCGCGAGGTTCCGTGGACGGCGGGGCGCGATCTCTGGTGGCACGACCTCGTCGCCAAGGAATCGGACCGGTGCCCCGCGCTCCCGGTCGAGGCCGACCGACCGTGCCTGATCATCTACACGTCGGGGACGACCGGGCGCCCGAAGGGGGCCGTGCTCACTCACGGCGGATTCCTGCTGAAGACCGGGAGCGACTTCGCCTACTGTCACGACGTCGGCGAGGCCGACCGCCTCTTCTGGCTCACCGACCTCGGCTGGCTCATGGGCCCCATGCTGATCACGGCGGGGCTCTTTCACGGCGGCACGGCCGTGCTCTTCGAGGGCGTGCAGGACTACCCGAAGCCCGACCGCCTCTGGGCCATCGTCGAGCGCCACCAGGTGACCGTCATGGGCCTCTCGCCGACCGCGGTGCGCAGCCTCATGCCCCACGGCGCCGAGCACGTCCACGCGCACGAGCTCTCCTCGCTGCGCATCCTGGGCTCGACGGGCGAGCCCTGGAACCCCGAGCCCTACCGGTGGCTCTTCGAGAACGTCGGCAAGGCGCGCCTGCCGATCATCAACTACACGGGCGGGACCGAGATCTCGGGCGGGATCCTCGGCTGCTTCCCCATCGCGCCGATCAAGCCGTGCTCCTTCGCGGGGATCATCCCGGGCATGGCCGCGGAGGTCTTCGACGAGACGGGCCGACCCGTGCGCGGCCAGGTCGGCGAGCTCGTCGTTACGGCGCCGTGGCCGGGCATGACGCAGGGCTTCTGGAAGGACCCGGCGCGCTACGAGGAGACGTACTGGTCCCGCTGGAAGGACGTCTGGGTGCACGGCGACTGGGCGCTGATCGACGACGACGGGTTCTGGTTCCTCCAGGGGCGCTCCGACGACACGCTCAAGATCGCGGGCAAGCGCCTCGGCCCCGCGGAGGTCGAGTCGGTGCTGGTCGGCCATCCGGCGGTGGCGGAGGCGGGCGTCGTCGGCGTACCCCATCCGGTGAAGGGCGAGGCGATCGTCTGCTTCGTGGTTCTGAGATCGGGCCAGTCGCCGTCGGACGCGCTCCGCGCTGAGCTCACCGAGCGGGTCGCCACGCAGATGGGCAAGGCGCTCCGCCCCGAGCGCGTGCTCTTCGCGCGCGATCTCCCGAAGACGCGCAGCGCCAAGATCATGCGCCGCGTGATCCGCGCGACCTATCTCGGCAAGGAGCCGGGCGATCTCTCGTCGCTCGAGAACCCAGGGGCTGTCAAGGCCATCAAGGAGGCGTCATGACGAAGCGATTCCCCGCCACGGTCGCCGCGGCGCTCGCCGCCGTCGCCGCACTCGCCACCCAGGCCCAGCCCCAGGCGCCCGTCAGGGAGATCACGAAGCTCGCGGGCGAGGTCTACCGGTTCAGGAACAACAACCACTACTCCGTGTTCGCGGTGACGCCGGCGGGCGTGATCGCCACCGACCCGATCAACGCGGAGGCGGCCCGCTGGCTCAAGGACGAGATCAGGAAGCGCTTCGCCCAGCCGGTCCGATACCTGGTGTATAGCCACGACCACGCCGACCACATCGCCGGCGGCGAGGTGTTCGCCGACACGGCGGTCGTCGCCGCCCACGCGAACGCGAAGCGGACCATCGTCGCCGAGAAGCGCCCCACGGCCGTGCCCCAGGTGACGTTCGCGTCCGAGATGTCCATCGAACTCGGCGGCACGGTGGTCGAGCTCGCCTATGTCGGACGGAACCACTCGGACAACTCGATCGTGATGCGCTTTCCCAAGGAGCGGCTCCTCTTTGCCGTGGACTTCATCCCGGTGGAGAGCCTGGCCTTCCGCGACTTCCCCGACGCCTACATCCAGGACTGGATCGACTCGCTCCAGCGGGTGGAAGCGATGGACTTCGACGTGCTCGTGCCCGGCCATGGGCCGCTCGGCCGGAAGGAGCACGTGCGCAGGTTCCGCGAGTACATGGAAGAGCTCCGCGACGAGGTGCTCCGGCACGCGCGCGAGGGCAAGTCAGTGGACGAGGTGAAGCAGCTCGTGAAGATGCCCAAGTACGCGACGTGGACGAACTACGAGCAGTGGCTCACCCTCAACGTCGAGGGCATGTACCGCCACGTCCAGATGCACCGCCGGCCCAACTGACGGCGCCCGCGGTGGTATACTTCGCTTGACGTCGTGGGGGGAGGATTCCTGAGAACCGGGTGCGGCCCGGGACCCCTCGAACCTGATCCGGATAATACCGGCGAAGGGAACACGGCGCGCGTGAACGGTACGGCCGCACCCGAACGGGGTGGCGGCCGTTTTGTTTATGGGGTCGTGCGAGCCGCAGGACGTCGCGGGGCCGCAGTGCGAGCCGCAGGACGTCGCGGGGCTGGGGCCCCGCCGTCCGAGGCGAGGCTATAATCGGGCCCCGCCGTCCGAGGCGAGTCTGCGATGAAGATCATCGTGAACGGTAAGGCGCACGAGGTCGCCGACGGTCTTTCGGTCGAGGGGCTCCTGACGCACCTCGGCGTCACGCGCGAGTACACCGCGGTGGCGGTGAACCGCGAGGTCACGCCCAAGAGCGCCTACGCGGCGACACGCCTCCACGAGGGCGACAGGGTAGAAATCGTGCGACCGATGGGTGGCGGTGCGAGCTGAGCGGCGTCGAGCCGCGAGGCGAGTGGTGACATCGTTCGGTGGGGGAGAGCATGAACGACACGAATCTGGTCCTCGGCGGCAAGGAGTTCTCCTCGCGGCTCATCGTCGGCACGGGGAAGTACTCGTCCATGGACGTGATGAAGGAGGCCCACGAGGCCTCCGGCGCCCAGATCATCACCGTCGCGCTTCGGCGGGTGAGCCTGCCGTCGGGCGAATCGCTCCTGGAGCACCTGGACACCACGCGCTACACGCTCCTGCCGAACACGGCGGGGTGCTACACCGCCGACGAGGCCGTCCGCACCGCGTACCTCGCGCGCGAGGCGGGGCTCGGCGAGATGATCAAGCTCGAGGTCATCGGTGACTCGCGCACGCTCTTCCCCGACGTCGAGGGGCTGCTCGAGGCGACGCGGAAGCTCGCGCGCGACGGGTTCACGGTGATGCCGTACACGAACGACGACCCGGTGATCGCCCGGAAGCTCGAGGAGGCGGGCGCGGCGTGCGTGATGCCACTGGCCGCGCCGATCGGCTCGGGGCTCGGGATCCGCAACCCCTACAACATCAAGATCATCCTCGAGTCGGTGTCCGTGCCCGTCATCGTCGACGCGGGCGTGGGCACGGCCTCGGACGCGGCGATCGCCATGGAGCTCGGCTGCGAAGGCGTCCTGATGAACACGGCGATCGCCGGCGCCCGCGATCCGGTGGCGATGGCGCGCGCGATGCGGCTCGCCATCGAGGCGGGGCGGCTCGCCTACCGCGCCGGCAGGATCGGCAAGAAGCTCTACGCGACCGCGTCCTCGCCGCTCGAGGGCGTGCCCGATTGGACGAGCTGAGGCTCACCCTCGTCACCGACCGCGCCCAGACGCGGGGCCGGGAGCTCGTGAGCCTCGTCGGCGCCTGCCTCGCGGCCGGGCTGCCGGCCATACAGGTGAGGGAGAAGGACCTGGGCGCCGCGGACCTGGCCTTCCTCTGCCGGCGCATCCGCTCCATCACGGTCGACACCCGCGCGCTCCTGGTCGTGAACGACCGCGTCGACGTCGCGCTGGCGGTCGGTGCCGACGCCGTGCAGCGCACCTCCACCTCGCTGAGGATCGAGGACATCCGCGCTATCGCCGACAAACGACTCCGCGTCGGGGCCTCGGTCCACTCCCTGCCGGACGCGCTCGAGGCGGAGGTCGAGGGCGCGGACTGGCTCGTCTTCGGCCCGGTCTACGACACCCCGTCGAAGCGGATGTACGGCCCGCCGCAGGGGCTCGAGAAGCTCGCCCGTGTCGCGGCCGCCGTCCGCCTGCCGGTCGTCGCGATCGGCGGGATCACACCCGCGCGCGTCCGGGACGTGCGCGCGGCCGGGGCACGCGGCGTCGCCGTCGTGTCGTCCATTCTCGCCGCGGACTCGCCGGCCGATGCGACCCGCCGGTTCCTGGAGGCGCTGGCGGCGTCGTGAAGGTCGTCGTCGTCGGCGGCGGGATCATCGGCTGCGCGACGGCGTACGAGCTCGCGCGGGCGGGCTGCGCGGTCACGCTTCTCGAGCGCGCGACGCCTGGCGCCGAGGCCTCCGGCGCCGCCGCCGGGCTCCTGGCGCTGCTCGGTGAGTCGTCGGAGACGGCCTTCGCACGCCTGGCGAGGGCGAGCTGGCGGCTGTACCCGGACGTCGTGCGCGAGCTCCAGGAGCGCACGGGGATCGACGTCGAGTACGTCACGCGCGGCACGATCTATCCGATGTCCGCGAGCCAGACCCGACGCGACGCAGAGGTGTGGGCGGTGAACAAGGAGCTCGGCGTGGAGGTGGTGGACGGCCAGGACGTGCAGGCGCTCGAGCCCGCGCTCTCGCCCAAGATCAGCCATGCCATTTTCGTCAAGGGGGATCACTGGCTCAACAACCAGCGGCTCGTCCTCGCCTATGTCCAGGCGGCGGTCGCCGCAGGCGTCGAGCTCCACACCGCGTGCAACGTGTCCCGGGTGGTCGTCGAAGGGGGGCGAGCGCGCGCGGTCGTGGCGGAAGGGGAGCGGGTGGAGGGGGACGCGGTCCTCCTCGCCGCGGGCGCGTGGACCTCGGAGCTGGTCCGGTCGCTCGGGATGCGGCTCTCCGTCGAGCCGCGGCGGGGCCAGATGATCGCGCTCGCCCACGTCCCGCCGGTGCTCACGCACTGTGTCCACGGTGAAGCGTACCTGGTGCCGCGACCGTCGGGCGAGCTCCTGATCGGCGCAACCGTCGAGCGCGCGGGCTTCCAGCGCGCCGTGACCGCCGAGGGGATCGCGGGCCTGCTCCGTGCGGCGATCGAGCTGGCGCCGTCGCTCCGCGACCTGCCGATCGCCCGCACCTGGTGCGGCTTCCGCCCGTGGGCCCCCGACGGCCTGCCGATCCTCGGCCCGTGGCCCGGCATCGAGGGGCTCTGGGTCTCGACCGCGCACTTCCGCAACGGCATCCTGCTCGCCCCGATCACCGCGCGGTTGATGACCGAGTGGATCACGGAAGGGAATCCGGGCATGGACGTGAAGGACTTTCTGCCCGACCGGTTCGGTGCCGGCTGAGGCCGCGTGTTGACGAAGGCACTATGACATGGCTAACATGGCTATATGAAAAAGGCCAGAATTGCCGAGCTGAAGAACAACCTGTCCCGTTACCTCGAGCACGTTCGGGGCGGAGGATCCGTGCTCGTGTTGGACCGCGACCGTCCCATCGCCCAGCTTGCCCCGCTCACGCGGACCGTTTCCACGACCGGCGCGGTACGGGAACGTCTCAAGCGTCTTGAGCACCGCGGGCTCATTCGCCGAGGCACAGGGGGCCGTCCGGCGTGGCTCGGGCGGCACAGGCCCGTCCGGCTCCGCGGCAGCGTGCTCCGCGATTTGCTCAGAGAGCGAGAGACTGGCTGGTGAGGTTCTGGGACACCTCGGCGCTGGTTCCCCTGTTCGTCGCCGAATCGCAGTCCCGGGCCGCGGCGGGCTTTCTGCGTGACGATCCGGACGTCGTCGTCTGGACGCTGACGCGGGTCGAGCTGCTCTCTGCGTTCGCACGGCGACGGCGCTCGGAGGCGACCGCGGCGCGGCAGCTCCGTGTCGCGCGGCGGCAACTCCTGGCGACGTGGGAGCGCTGGTCGGAAGTCACCGCGGTGGATCTGGTCCGCCGTCGCGCGGAGCGCATCGTCGAGACCCACCCGCTCCGAGCGGCGGACGCACTTCAGATCGGCGCCGCCGTCGTGGCGGCCGAGGACGACCCCGGCAGCCTCCCGTTCGTCACGTTCGACGAGGCCCAGGCGGCGGCCGCCGAGCGCGAGGGCTTCCACGTGATCGGTCCGGACTGAGCTGGCCGGGCGGTGCGCGTCAGCGCGGCGGGCTCGAGGCGCCCTCACTCGACTTGCGGATGTCGAGCATCGGCGGGAGCATGCCCTGCTCCGGCGCTTCCCGTACCTCGGTGATCTCGTTCATGCGCCCGACGATCTCCCGGATCCGCTCGGCGCCCTCTTTCGCGCGCTCCGCCCACCGGGCCTCCTCGCTGCCGGACGCGAGCCGCTTGGCGAGGATGGCAAGCCCGCCCGTGACGATCATGAGGGGGTTGTTGATCTCGTGCGCCGCCGCCCGCGCCAGCGACGTCACGGCGCGCAGCTCGGCGGCTTCGCGGCGATCCCGCTCGGCGGCCTGACTCTCCACGATGTCGCGGAACAGGAAGGCCCCGAACACGATCCCGACGACGCTCATCACCAGGAACGGCAGCGCCAGCGGCACGAAGAGCTCGAGCCCCCGCGCGCCCAGGAGCAGGAACGAGAGGAAGGTGACGACGAACACGGCGGCGCCCAGGACGAGGGCGTGGTGGGCGCGGAGGCGTCCCGCACGCCGCGCCCACTCGCGCACCAGCGCGGCCGCCGCCACCGTGACCAGGATCCCGACGACGCCCGCGAGCGCCCCTGTGCCGGCCAGCCAGCCCCGGTAGACGGAGGCCAGGATCGCGGCGAGGAGCCCGGCCCACCACCCCTCGATCAGCGTGATGAGCGCGATAGGCACGACCCGCGCATCGATGAACAGGTCCTCGTGCACCCGGATGCGCGAGATCATGAGCACGACGGCCAGGACGCCGAACGCGAGGCCGGTAATGACGGGCCGCCACCACGCCTCGAGCCGCCCCTTTGGGTGAAACCACCGGACCGTGTAGGAGTAAAAGACCAGGCCGAAGACCACGACGCCGGCGGCTTCCAGCACGTGATGGTAATCCATGCCCACAGTATGCCGGCGGAGACCGTCTCGTGGCAGTAGAATGTCGAGCGGCTTCTGAACAAAGGGACGCCCATGACGAAGGACGAGCTGAAGCGGCGGGTGTGGGAGGCGATCGATCGACGCGGCCCGGAGATCATCGGGCTCGGTGACCAGATCGGGCGCCACCCCGAACTCGGCTTCAAAGAGGTCGAGACGGCGCGGCTGGTCGAGGAGACGCTCAAGAAGCTGGGCCTGGCCCCGCGCGCGGGGCTCGCGCTGACGGGCGTCCGCGCCGACGCCGAGGGGCGGGCGGGCGCCGGGCCGACGTTCGCGGTGCTCGGGGAACTGGACGCGCTGGTCGTGACGGGGCATCCCGAGGCCGATCCCCAGACGGGCGCCGCGCACGCCTGCGGCCACAACGCCCAGATCGCGGCGATGCTGGGAGCGGCGATGGGGCTCGTCGACGTCCGGGCGCTCGATCGGCTCGCCGGGCGCGTCGCCTTCTTCGCCGTTCCGGCGGAGGAATACGGCGACATCGAATGGCGCGTGGGCCAGGCGCGCCAGGGGAGGCTCGAGTTCCTCGGCGGCAAGCCCGAGCTCCTGCGGCTCGGCCACTTCGACGACGTCGACCTCGCGATGATGATCCACGCGACCTCGCGGCCGGAGGACGGCAAGGCGGGGGTGCCCGGGTCCAACAACGGTTGCGTCGTGAAGACCGTGCGCTACATCGGGCGTGCCGCCCACGCGGGCGGCGCGCCGCACGCGGGGATCAACGCGCTCTACGCCGCCCAGATCGGTCTCATGGCGATCAACGCCATCCGAGAGACCTTCAAGGACGAGGACACGATCCGCGTGCACCCGATCATCACCCACGGCGGCTCGCAGGTGAACGTGATCCCGGGCGAGGTGCGGATCGAGACGTACGTGCGCGGCAAGACGGTCGAGGCGATCCTGGACGCCAACCGGAAAGTGGACCGCGCCCTCCGCGCCGGCGCGCTGGCGCTCGGCGCCACGGTCGAGATCGAGACGCTGCCCGGCTACATGCCGATGGCGTGCGACGCGACCATGGCGGGCTGGTTCAAGGCGAACGCGACGGCGCTCGTCGGCGAGGAGCACTACCGTCAGATCGGCCACCGGACGGGCTCGACCGATATGGGCGACCTCTCCATGGTGATGCCGGTCCTCCACCCGTACGTCGGGGGCGCCCGCGGCACCGGCCACGGGGCGGACTACGAGATCGTCGACAAGCCGCTCGCGTATCTCGTGCCTGCAAAGGCGCTCGCGGCGATGGCGGTAGACCTGCTCTGGGAGGGCGGGGCCGGCGCGCGCGAGGTCCTCGCCCAGGCCCGGCCCCCCATGACGCGCGCGCAGTACCTCGCCTTCCAGCGCGGCCTCGCGAAGCGCGAGGTCTACCAGGGCTAGCCTCCGTGTACGGCAAGACGTCGACCGAGTTCCCTCAGCGGATCGTCTGTCTCACCGCCGACACCGCGGAGATCGCCTACCTCGTGGGCGCCGGCGACCGGGTGGTCGGCGTTCCCGGCACGGCGCGCCGGCCCGAGGCCGTGCGCGAGAAGGCGCGCGTCGGGGGCTTCACCACGTTCCGGCTCGACAAGATTCTGGCGCTCGAGCCCGATCTGGTGCTCGCGTTCTCCGACCTCCAGAAGGACGTCGTCCGCGACCTGATCGGAAGCGGAGTCACGGTGCTCTGCACGAACCCGCGCTCCGTCGACGACGTGCTGCGCGCCATCCTCCTCGTCGGCGGGTCCATCGGCCACGCGGAGGCCGCGCGCGGGCTCGTCCAGGACATGCGGGACGAGGTGAACCAGATCCGGGAGTATTCGTCGGTGTGGCCCGACCGCCCGCGCGTCTACTTCGAGGAGTGGCACGATCCGCTCATCGCCGGCATCCGCTGGGTCTCCGAGCTGATCGAGATCGCCGGCGGCCGTGACGTCTTCGTCGAGCTCCGCGGGGAGCCGGGGGCCCACGGTCGGATCGTCTCGCCGCAGGCGGTGATCGACCGGGATCCCGAGATCATCCTCGCGTCGTGGTGCGGCAAGCCCGTCGACGCGGCGTCCGTCGCGGGCCGCGCGGGCTGGGACCGGATCACGGCGGTGAAGGCGGGCGAGATCCACGCGATCGAGGGCACCGACATCCTGTCGCCGGGGCCGTCGCTGCTGGTCGGCCTCAGACGCATCCACGAGATAATCCAGGGGTTTCAGGTCCGCCGCTAGGCTGGACCCGGCGGGTACAATCGAGACCGTGGTTGTGCGAGCCGCAGGCCGTCGCGGGGCTGGGGCCCCGCCGTCCGAGGCGAGCCTCTGAACGCGGAAAAGTTTGGGGTAGGCGCACGCCCACGATAGGATTGGAGCCCTCCGAACCGCCGATGGAGCCGAGTGACGAATGACTGAGCTTGCGCGCACACGCCCCGAGAGCTTCTTCGCCGACCGCTTCAACGTCACGCGGAGCCTTCTCGAACGCGTCCTCGGCTCGAATCTAATCGGACGCGCCGACGATGCCGATATCTACCTCGAGTACCGTGTGAACGAAGAGCTCCAACTCGAGGAAGGAACGGTGAAAAAGGCCTCCCGCCACGTCAGCCAGGGGGCGGGGGTCCGGGCGCTGTCCGGAACGCGCACCGGCTACGCGCATACCGATGACATCTCGCTCCAGAATCTGGAGGAGGCGGCGCGCCAGGCGCGCGCGATCGCCGACCGCGCGTCCACCTCGGGGGTCGTTGCCGTTCCGTCTCGCGGCCGGCCGCACGATCTCTACGCGCTCGCCGAGCCGCCGCTCGCGACCGACCTCGCGAGGAAGCTCGACCTCTTGAGAAAGGTGGACGGCGCGGCACGGGCCGCCGATCCACGCGTCACGCAGGTGATCGTGTCGCTCACGAGCGAGGAGGTCGTGACGCTGATCGCGACGGCCTCGGGCTGGACGGTCGGCGACGTCCGGCCGCTGACGCGACTCAACGTGACCGCGATCGCCGAGGAGCGCGGCAAGCGCGAGATCGGCGCCCACGGCGGCGGCGGGCGCGTCGCGCTCGACTTCTTCCTCGAGGACGAGCGCTGGCGCCGGTTCGCGCGGGAGGCGGCGCGCCAGGCCGTCCTCAAGCTCCGCGCCGTGGACGCTCCGGCCGGCACGATGACCGTCGTGCTCGGGCCGGGCTGGCCGGGCATCCTGCTCCACGAGGCCGTCGGCCACGGCCTCGAGGGCGACTTCAACCGCAAGGGAACCTCGGCGTTCGCGGGACGGATGGGCCAGAAGGTCGCCTCCGAGCTCGTGACCGTGATCGACGACGGGACGATCCCGAACCGCCGCGGTTCGCTCAACGTCGACGACGAGGGCACGCCGACGGGGCGGACGGTGCTGATCGAGAAGGGCATCCTCGTCGGCTACATGCAGGACCGCCTGAACGCGCGCCTCATGGGGATGGCGGCGACCGGCAACGGACGGCGGGAGTCCTACGCGTACGCGCCGATGCCCCGCATGACCAACACGTTCATGCCGGCGGGGGAGGACGACCCGGAGGACATCATCAAGTCGGTCAGGCGTGGGCTCTACGCGGTGAGCTTCGGCGGCGGTCAGGTCGACATCACCAACGGGAAGTTCGTCTTCTCGGCGAGCGAGGCCTATCTCGTCGAGGACGGGCGCGTGACCTCGCCGGTCAAGGGCGCGACGCTGATCGGCAATGGCCCCGAGGCGCTGACGCGCGTCGTCCGCGTCGGTCGCGACCTCAAGCTGGACGAGGGCGTGGGCACCTGCGGCAAGGAAGGCCAGTCGGTCCCGGTGGGTGTGGGGCTTCCGACGATCCGCATCGACGACCTGACCGTCGGCGGCACGGCCGTATGAAGCCGTGGAATGAGTAGGGACATGAGGAACGGAGCAGGGTCGTGCCTGCGTGGCCCCCGAGTGGAATGAATCGCGCCAAGCCGGTCGTAGCCGGGTCGTGCCTGGGTCAGGCCACCCACCGAGTCTCACCGGCCTCACGGTCTCCGCTACAGTGAACGAGGACCTGCTCGTCGGCGTCCTCACGCGGGCCGTCGCCAAGGGCGCGACGGCGGCGGACGGGTACCTGATCGAAGAGAGCGCCTTCAGCGCCGTCGTCCGGCTCGGCGACCTCGAAACGGTCACCCACGCGCGCGACGCGCGGCTGTCCCTCCGCGTCTTCGCCGGTCGCGCGTCCGCGGCCGCCTCGACGTCGGACCTCTCGCGCGAGTCCCTCGAGCGGGTAGTCGACGAGGCGACCTCGCTCGCGAAGGTCACGGCCGAGGACCCGCACGCCGGCCTCCCCGACCCGCAAGACCTGATCCGGGGCGTACCGGACCTCGACCTCGCGGACGCGAGCCCGGACGAGACGCCCGAGGCGAAGATCGACGTCGCGCGGCGCTGCGAGGCCGCGGCGCTCGAGAGCGACCCCTGCATCACCAACTCCGAGGGCGCCGAGTACTACGACCGCCGTGCGCGCTACGTCTACGCCACCTCGCACGGCTTCGCGCGGGGCTACGCGACGACGACCTTCGGGATCAGCGTCTCGCCCGTCGCCGCCCGGAACGGCGAGATGCAGCGCGACTCCTGGTACTCGACCGCGCGCAAGCGCGCGCGCGTCGAAGATCCGGTCGCCGTCGGCCGCACGGCCGCGGCGCGCGTCGTCAGGCGGCTCGGCGCCCGCAAGGTCAAGACCGTCGAGGTGCCGGTCGTCTTCGATCCGGAGACGGCGGCGAGCCTCCTACGCTCGATCGCTGGGGCGGCGAGCGGCCCGAGCCTCTACCGGCGTGCGTCGTTTCTCCTCGACCGTCTCGGGACGAAGGTCGCGGCGCCGGCGGTGACGATCGTCGACGACGCGCTCATCCCCGCCGGCCTCGGCTCACGTCCCTTCGACGGCGAAGGGCTCCCGACCGCGCGCACGGTGCTGGTGCGCGAGGGCGTCCTCGAGTCGTATCTGCTCGACACCTACAGCGCGCGCAAGCTCGGGATGGCGTCGACCCACCACGCGACACGCGACGGGAGCGGGGTCTCGGTGTCCACGTCGAACCTGATGCTCCTGCCGGGCCGCGCGACGCCGGCGGAGTTGATCGGGTCCGTCCGGCGCGGGCTGTACGTGACGGAGCTGATCGGGTTCGGCGTCAACAGCGTCACGGGCGACTACTCGCGCGGCGCGGTGGGGCTGTGGATCGAGAACGGCGAGCTCGCGTATCCGGTCGAGGAAATCACCGTGGCCGGCAACCTCCTCGAGATGTTCCAGGCGGTCGACGGGGTCGGCGCCGATCTGGTGCTGCGCGAACGGACCGCGTCGCCGACGCTCATGATCGGCCGCATGGTGGTGGCGGGGAACTAGGAGCCGACGGGAGACTCTCGGAGATGATCATCGACACCCACTGTCACCTGGACGACCCCGCGTTCGCCGACCTCCGCGAGACGCTGCGGACGGCGCTCACGCACGACGTGTGGGGCGTGATCGCGGTGGGCTGCGACGCGGAGACGAACGCGCACGCGCTCGCGGCCGCGGGCGCCGCGCCCAAGTCCGTCTGGGCGTGTCTCGGGTTCCACCCCGACTGGACACAGCTCACCGACGCGGATCTCGACCTGGTGGCCGCCCAGCTCGCGGTCCACCACTCGCGGATCGTCGGGCTCGGCGAGGTGGGGCTCCCGTGGTACTCGCTCGAGGGCAGGGCCGACGCCGCCGCGCTCCTCGCGCGCGGCCGGGCCCGCCTCGACCGCCTGCTCCGGCTCGCGTCCCGCTGGGACCTTCCGGTGGCGCTCCACGCGCCGCACGGCGCCGCCGTCGGCGCGCTCGAGGCGCTCCGGGCGCACGGGATCGAGCGCGCGGTCTTCCACTGGCACAAGGCGCCGCCGGAGGTGACGCGGGCCATCGTCGAGGCGGGCTACTACGTCTCGGTGACGCCGGAGGTGGTCTACCGGGAGCGCGACCGCGAGATGGTGGCGCGGGTGCCGCTCGACTCGCTGCTGGTCGAGAGCGACGGGCCGTGGAAGTACGGCGGCGAGTTCGAGGGGCTGCCCTCCGGGCCGTGGTTCGCGAGCCGCGTCGCCGAGGAGATCGCCAAGCTCAAACAAATGCCCGCCGACGACGTGATGCACCACCTGTCGACGAACGCCTGCCGTCTCTTCGACCTCGTCTGGGCGTGAATCCCGAGCGGCCCACCGGTTCCCTCGAGGGCGCGTCCGCCCTGGCTCTCGACGCGAGCTGACCCTGGGCCTCCTGCTCAAGGGCGGAGACGTCCTCGATCCCGGCGCCGGCCTCTCCGGCCGACTCGACGTCCGCGTGCGCGACGGGCTCGTGGCCGAGGTGGGCCCGGGGCTGGCCGCGGCCGGCGACGCGGTCCTGGAGGTCTCGGGGAAGCTCGTCCTCCCGGGGCTGATCGACCTCCACGCGCATTGCTTCGTCGGCTCGTCGGACTTCGGGCCGCGGACCGACGACATCGCGCGCGCCACCGGCGTCACCACGTGGGTGGACGGGGGCTCCACCGGCGCCGGCACGTTCGAGGGGATGCGCGAGTGGGTGCTGTCGCGGTCGCGCGTCCGGATGCTCGCCTTCCTCAACATCTCGGCGATCGGCCTCATGTACCTCAAGATCGGCGAGCTGAATCACCTCGCCTACGCCGACGTCGACGCGGCGATCGGCGCGGGAAAGGATCACCGCGACCTGATCCTCGGCATCAAGGTCCGGAGCCAGCTCGAGGTCGTGGGCGACGCGGGGCTCGAGCCGCTTCGGCGCGCGGTGCGCGCCGCCGACGCGCTCGGCGGTCGCGTCATGGTCCACTGCACCAACCCGCCCGTGCCGCTCGGCGAGCTCCTCGCGCTCCTGCGCCCGGGCGACATCGTGAGCCACTTCCTCCACGGTCGCGGCCACGGGATCGTGGACGACACGGGACAGGTGAGGCGCGAGGTCCGCCAGGCGCGAGAGCGCGGCATCGTCTTCGACGTGGCGCACGGCCGGATGCACGTGAAGTTCCCCGTCGCCCGCGCGGCGATCCAGCAGGGGTTCTATCCCGACACGATCTCGTCCGACCTGACGTCGGGAGGCGCGGCGGGCTGCGTGAAGGACCTGCCGACGACGATGGCGAAGTTCCTGAATCTGGGCATGCCGCTCGCCGAGGTCGTGCGCGCCGTGACGGCCAGCCCGGCGAAGGCGATCGGCCGGGCGGGCCAACTCGGCACGCTCGGGCCCGGCGCGGTGGCCGACGTCGCGGTGTTCGCGCTCGAGACGGGCGAGTTCGACTTCGAGGACGCGCACGGCGAGCACATGACGGGCCGCCAGCGCTTCACGCCTGTCCTCACGCTCCGGGCCGGCGAGGTCTGGTGGCGGCGGACGTAGCGACCGCGCGTCCGCCCTCAGCCGCGGAGGACGACGAGCGCGATCGCGAGCGCGAGCAACACCCGATAGATCACGAACGGCGTCAGCGAGCGTGTTCTGAGGTAGCTGACCAGGAACCACACCGCGCACCAGCCGGCCAGGAATGCCGTGAGCAACGCGACGAGGAGCGGCCCGAGCTCGCCGGGCGGGAGGCCGGCCTTCGCGAGCTGAAGCGCCTTCAGGCTGCCCGCGCCCGCGGTGATCGGGATCCCGAGCAGAAACGCGAAGCGCGCCGCCGTGGCGCGGTCAACGCCGGTCAGCAGTCCGGCCGTGATCGTGATACCCGAGCGCGACGTGCCCGGGATCAGCGCGACCGCCTGGGCGCACCCGATCACGATCCCCTGACCCCAGCCGATCCGCTCGAGCGGATCGCCCGCGCCGTCGGGGGCGCGGACCGCGCGCCGGTCGGCCACCCACATCACGAGCGCCCACGCCCCGGTCGAGAGGGCGATCACGCCGGGCCATCGCAGGTGCGCCTCGATGAGCGTGCCCAGCGCCGCGCCAACGAGGGCGCCCGGCACCGTCGCGACGAGAATGCGCGCGCCGAGCCCGCGTGAGAGCTCGCCCGTCACGAGCGCGACGAGCTCGCGCCGGAAGTAGGCGAGAAGCGCCGCGAGCGTGCCGAGGTGCATGACCGCGTCGAAGGCGAGGCCCTGATCGGGCCAGCCGAAGACGATCGGGACCAGGATGAGATGGCCCGAGGAGGAGACGGGGAGGAACTCGGTGAGCCCCTGGACGACGCCGAGCACCACCCCCTGGAGGTAGGTCACGCGACGATTTCTTCGCCGCCGTCGACGCCGATGACGTTCCCGGTGATCCAGTAGGTGTCGGGATGCGCCAGCGCGACGATGGCGCGCGCGACGTCCTCCGGCGTCGTCAGGCGCCCGCTCGGGTTGCGCCGCCGGGCACCGGCGAGGATCGCCTCGTGGCCCGGGATCTTCTGCAGCGCCGGCGTGTCCGTCACACCGGCGCGGATCGCGTTGGCGGCGATCCCCCGCGGCGCCAGCTCCGAGGCGAGCTGGCGGACGTGCGCCTCGAGTGCGGCCTTCGCCGCCGACACCGGACCGTAGGCGGGCAGGACGCGCGCGCTGCCCGACGACGTCATCGCGTAGATGCGGCCGCCGCGCGTCATCAGCCCGCGCGCCACGACCTCCTGCGTCCAGTACACGAGGCTGTGCGCCATCACGTCGAGCGTCATGTCCATCTGGGCCTGCGTGACGGCGTCCTTGATCGGGTCGTCGATGTAGGGCGTGAGCGTGCCGAACGCGAGCGAGTGGAGGAGAACGCGCAGCGCGCCCGCGTCGCCGCGGTCGGCGAGAACGCGCTCCATCTCGGTCACGACCTCGGCGCGGCGCTCGGGGTCGGCGGCGTTCACGTTGAAGAAGCGCGCCTCGCGGCCGAGCGCCCGGATCGCGGCGACGACGCGCTCGGCGTTCGCGAGCGTCGCCTTGCGGTCCAGGTGCACGCCGAAGACGTTCATCCCGGCGCGCGCCAGCGCCAGGCTCGTGGCCTCGCCGAAGCCGGAGGAGGCGCCGAGCACGAGCGCCCAGCCGGAGAGACGAAGGGAAGCCGCGTCGGGCACGCGGGCATTGTAGCATCGCGGACCGGCGGTGATAGAATCGCGGAGGCATGCCGAAGACCGCAGGCATCGTCCTCATCGGCAACGAGATCCTGTCGGGCAAGATCGCGGACGCCAACGCCGCCTACCTCTGCCGCGAGCTCCGCCAGCTGGGCGTCGAGGTGCGCCGGATCTCGGTCATCCCCGACGAGGTCGAGTTGATCGCGCGGGAGGTGGCGGCCCACAGCTGCGAGTACGACCTGGTGTTCACGTCGGGTGGCGTGGGCCCGACGCACGACGACGTGACGATCGAGGGCGTCGCGCGGGCGATGGACGTGGGGGTCGTGCGCCACCCGCTCCTCGTCGCGGCCCTCGAGGGCCACGACCGCGACCGACTGAACGACGCGCACCTCAAGATGACGGAGACGCCCGAGGGGGCCGAGCTCGTCGGCGGCGAGCCCCTGCGCTTCCCGACGATCCTGATGCGCAACGTGTACATCCTGCCCGGCGTACCCGAGATCTTTCGCGCGAAGTTCGACGCGCTCCGCGAGCGCTTTCGCGACGAGCCGATCCATCTGAGGAACGTCTTCGTGTCGATCGGCGAGGGGACGCTCGCCGAGCACCTGAACGAGTTGCTCACCGACTTTCCGTTGCTGCTCCTCGGCTCCTATCCGGAGTTCTCGAATCCCGAGTACAAGGTGAAGGTGACGCTCGAGTCCCGGGATCCGGGCTATCTGGACAAGGCGCTGGCGGAGCTCCTCCGCCGCCTGCCCCCCGTGGCCGTGGTGAAGGTCACCTGACCGCGTCGCGCGGGTAGCCAGACCGGTGCGAGGCGTCCCCTTCGGCGTTGCCGTCGTCGCGGTCGGCCTGTACTTCGTGGGCCTCGGCGCGGCGCCGTTCGTCGACCCGCCCGAAGGCGTGCACGCGGAGGTCGCGCGTCAGATGACGGCGCACGGCGACTGGATCACGCCCCGGGTCGACGGCGTGCGCTACCTGGACCGACCGCCGCTCCTCTACTGGCTCCTGTCGGGCTCGTTCGCCGTCGCCGGGACGACGCCGGTGGCGGCGCGGCTCTGGTCGGCGCTCGCGGCCGTCGGTGTCGCCGCGGTGACGGCGCGCCTGGGCGTGATGCTCGGCGGCGCGCGCGCGGGCCTCCTCGCCGGCCTCATGGTGGCCGCGAACCTCGGCATGTTCCTCTGCGGTCGCGTCGTCAAGCCCGACCTCGTGTTCGTCCTCTGGCTCACGCTGGCGTGGGCGGGCTTCGCGATCGCCTACCGCGGCGGCGGCCGCCGCGGCCTGGCGCTCTTCTACGCCGCGCTCGGCCTCGCGGCGATCACGAAGGACCTCCTGGGCGCGCTGGGGCCGCTGGTCGTCGTCGTCATGTTCGTCTGGCTCACGGGCGAGCGGCCCCTCACGCTGTGGGTTCCGTGGTGGAGCGTCCTCCTCCTGGTCGCGATCGCCCTGCCGTGGTACGTGCTCGTCGAGGCGGAGACCCGCGGCTTTCTCTGGTACACGCTCGTCGACAACCGCGTCCTGCGCTTCGCGGGGCCGCGTCTCTTCCCCGACGAGGACGTGTCGCTCGGCTCGCTCGAGTTCCTGGTCGTCACGCTGCTCGCGTTCCTGCCGTGGGCGCTCGCGCTGCCGTGGGCCCTGGGGCGCGCGTTCCGTCGTCCGTGGGAGGACGCGACCGCACGGCTGTGGCTCCTGTTCGCGCTGTGGGCGGTGTTCGTCGTCGGGTTCTTCACCGCGTCGCCGTTCAAGCTCCCGCACTACGGGCTCCCCGCGTTTCCCGCCCTGGCGCTGCTCGTCGCGCGCGTGTGGGACGAGACGATCGACGCCACGCCCGGCTCCGCCCGCCCGCCCGCGCTCCTCGGGCCGCTGCTCGTGCTCTTCGCCCTCGCCACGCTCGCGTTCGTGGCGGCGTGGAGCGGTGTCGCGCGGATTCCACCGGACGTCCTCGCGGCTCTCGACGTGACGACGCGGAACCTCGCCGCGCGGAGCGCGGACGCCTCCGGCGTGCCGCCGGACGCGTGGCGCCCGCTCCTCCTGCGCGGCGCCGTCATCTTCGGGCTCGGGACCCTCGCGATGGCGGGCGCGTTGTGGCGGCGGGCGCCCGCGCTCGGCGTCGGCGTGGCGCTCGCCACGACGATCGCGTTCCTGCCGACGGTGGCCGCCGAGGGGCGGGCCCAGTTCGTGCGGGCGCGCTCGGTGCGCCCGCTGGCCGTGACCCTGGTCGAGCGCGTCCGCCCGGGCGACGTCGTGCTGCACGAAGGCGCCATCGAGAACAGCGCGTCGGCGCTCCTCGTGCTCCCGGGCCGGATCGGTATCGTCAACGGGCTCCCGTCGACCCTGGCGTTCGGCGCTACGTTCGCCGAGGCGCGGGACGTCTTCTGGGACGCGCCGCGCCTGCAGTCGGCGTGGTCCGGGCCCGAGCGGTTGTTCCTCCTCTCGGCGGTGGACCCCGGACACTCGGTCGTGCGCGCGCTGCCGCCGGGGAGCGTCCATCTCCTCGCGCAGTCGGGCGGGCGGTGGCTCTACTCGAATCTTGCCGAGCCGCGTGCCTCGGCTCGATGATGGGGCGATGAGCAGGCCGACGACGCGCTACGTGCTCAAGCCCGACCCGCACTCGAGCCACTCGATCATCCTGCGCTGGCTCGGCCAGGGAAACGGCCGGCGGCTCCTCGACGTGGGCGCGGCGGACGCGCTGCTGAGTCGGAAGCTCACGGAGCGCGGCTGGCGCGTGACCGCCGTCGAGGGGGACCCGGCGCTCGCGCAGGTCGGCGCTCAGCACTGCGAGCGGATGGTCGTGGCGAACCTGGATCGCGAGATCCCGCTGCTCGACGGGCCGTTCGACGCGATCGTGTACGCGGACGTGCTCGAGCACCTCGTCGACCCGCTGCGCGTGCTCTCCGAGCTCGACCGGCACCTGGCGCCGGAGGGCTTCGTGATCGCCTCGGTGCCGAACATCGCCCATCTCTACATCCGGCTCCTGCTCCTGTGTGGCCGCTTCGACTACATCGACCGTGGCATTCTCGACCGGAGCCACCTCCGGTTCTTCACCGCGCGCTCGCTTCGCGCCTTCATCGCCGACGCCGGGCTCGTGGTCGAGCGGTTCACCGCGACGCCGGCGCCGCTCTATCAAGTGTTGCCGACGAGCTGGCACAAGCGCTGGGTCGCCGCGACGCACATGATCAACGCGGTGATCGCGCGGAACCTCCCGCGACTGCTCGGGTACCAATTCATCGTGCGCGCCCGACCCAAGTGCGGCGTGGCCGTGCGAGCTGGAGCCGAAGGCGAGGGGAGTCTATGAAAGCAGCCACGGCGCGCCATGAGTGACGAGGCGCGGAAGCCCAAGGTCGTCGTCGTGATGCCGGCCTACAACGCCGGGCGGACGCTCCGGATGACCTACGAGGAGCTGCCCAAGGACACGGTCAGCATGGTGATCCTCGTGGACGACGGCTCGACCGACGCGACGCTCGACATCGCCCGGCAGCTCGGGCTCGAGATCTTCGTCCACAACCGGAACTACGGCTACGGCGCCAACCAGAAGACCTGCTACGCGGAGGCGCTTCGCGCCGGAGCCGACATCGTGGTCATGGTCCACCCCGACTACCAGTACGACCCTCGGCTCGTCCCCCAGATCATCGAGCCGATCCTCCGCGGCGAGGCGGACGTGGTGCTGGGCTCGCGGCTCAAGACGGGTTCGGCGCTCCGGCAGGGGATGCCGTGGTGGAAGTACGTCCCGAACCGCCTCCTCACGGCCGTGGAGAATTGGGTGTTCGGCCTCAGGCTCTCCGAGTACCACACGGGCTACCGCGCCTTCCGCCGCGAGGTGCTCGAGACCGTGAACTTCGGGGCGAACGCCGACGGCTTCGTCTTCGACCAGGAGATCATCGCGCAGGTCGTGGCCACGCGGTTCCGGATCGCTGAGATCGCGGTCCCGACGCGCTACTTCCCGGAGGCGTCGTCGGCGGGGTTCGTCGCCTCCACGATCTACGGCCTCCGGATCCTGGCCGTCCTCTTCTGGTACACGCTCCACCGCCGGGGCCTCCGGCGCTCGCGGCGTTTCGACAGCCTGCGCGCCAGGTACACCCGCCTGCCGTGACGGGCCTGGCCCGCCCGCTCGACGCGCTGGCGGCCGGCGTCCTCCTCCTGGCCGTCTTGGTGGTCGTGACGGGCGGCTTCACGGTGCGGGGGCTCCCGCTCAACCGGCCCGAGGACCTCCTGGTCGTCCTCGCCACGGTCGTGGCGCTCCGCGGGCTCGTGGCGCCGATCGCGCTGCCGCGCGTGCGCCCGGCGCGCGCCGTCGCGGCCGGGGTCGCGGCGTACACGCTCCTGATGGGCTTCGTCGTCGGGAGCCGGCACGCGGCGCTCCAGACCCACGCGCTCGACCTCGGCTACTACGTCCAGGTCGTGTGGTCCATCGCCCACGGCCACGGCGCCTACGTGACGCTTCCGGCCATGCACGCCTGGGGCGACCACTTTTCGCCCATCCTCTACCTCCTCGCCCCACTCGGGCGCCTGGCCCCGGGTGGAAGCGCACTCGTTCTCACGCAGACGGTCATCCTCTGCTCCGGCGCGGTGGCGGTCTTCGTCTACGCCGCCCGACGTCTCCACTCGGTGTCCGACGCCGCACGGCCGGCGGCGGCCCTCGCGCTCCTGTACCTCGCCAACCCGTCGCTCCACGGCATCAACATCCGGGACATCCACCCGCAGGCGTTTGCGGTCGCCTTCCTCGTGTGGGCCGCGGCGGCGTTCGACGCCCAACGCTACGGATGGTGCGTACTCGCGCTCGTGCTGACGCTCGGGGGCAGGGAGGACGCCGCGATCGCCGTCGTCGGCTTCGGTCTCTGGCTTGCGCTGGCGCGCCGGCGCTGGGCCCTCGGCGCCGCGGTAGTCGCCGCGAGCGTTCTGGTCCTCCTCGTCGATCTCACGTGGGTCATGCCGTACTTCCGCGGCAGCCCGTATCCGCACCTCGACCGCTACCGTCATCTCGGCGCATCCGTCCCGGAGATCCTCGTGACGCTGGTGGCGCGGCCGTGGAGGTGGGCGCCGATCGTGCTGACGCTGCCCAAGCTCGCGTACCTCGCGGCGATGCTGGCGCCGCTGGGATTCCTGCCCCTCCTGGCGCCGCGCGCGCTCGCCGCGGCGCTCCCCGGCCTCGCGATGAATCTGCTGAGCTTCGACCCGGTCCTGTTCAACTACCGCTCGCAGTACCAGTCGTTCGTCCTGCCGTTCTTCGTCCTTGCCTCTGTCGACGGCTACGCTCGACTGAGGCAGTGGCGGGCGAGCGAGGCGAGGGGAGGGGGTGGGGTTCGGGCGAGTGTCGTTCCGAGCGGCGGGCCCCGCCCCGTGCCCCGGCTGCGTGTCTCGGCCACTCGCGTGCTCGCGTTCGGCTTCCTCGCGAGCGCGGTGCTCACGGCGCGCACGGTGAACGATTTCATGGTGACGCGCTGGTGGCCGAACGACGACCGGCGCGCCGCCGGCGCGCTCCTGCGCGAGATCCCGGCGGACGTCGCGGTGAGCGTCGACGAGCGGCTCGTCCCCCACCTCGCGACCCGCCGGGAAGTCCACATCTTCCCGGCGGGCGTGGACACGAGCCGCTGGATCCTCGGCCGCGTGGGGGAGGTGGCGAAGACGCCGCCCCCTGGATTCACCCTTTACCGTCGCGAGGACGGCTGGGTCCTGCTGCGGCGATCAGACTAACTCGTCGGCGGGGGCCTCGACGGCCCCCTCCGAGGCCTCCCCCAAGGACAGTTGCGCCGGCAAAGCCGGCGCTCGAAGGGCGGCGGTCGAACAGCGGATCGTCAGACGCCTAGACTAATGGGCGAAGGCGGTCGTCGCGAAGCGCGGGTAGGTCCTGGCCACGGTGTCCTTCACGCGCGTCCGGAGAATCTCGAGCTCCGCGTGCGTCGGCGCGGGAGTCACGCCGGTCACCCCATCGTACGCCGGGGTGAAGCCGGTCCGTCGCCCGAGCTCCTCCCGGCTCACGCCGGGGTGGAGCGACTCGACGACGAGCCCTGCGCTCTGCCGGTCGTAGCGGAACACGCAGAGCGGCGTCACGACTTTCCACGGGCCACCCGGGCGAACGACGTCGGGCGGCGTGGCTCCAGGGCTCGTGACCGTGTCCACGCGCTCGACGAAGACCCTCGGTGAGTGGTCGGCGCGGAAGACGACCACGCGGCGGGGCATGTAGTAGAGCATCGCCGCGCCGGCGCCGCCGGGAAAGCGGACCCGAGGCCGCTCGTGGTCGCCGACGGTGATGAGGTTCAGGTTGCCGTGCCGGTCGATCTCGCCGCCCGAGAGGAAGAAGAGGTCGAACTTCCCCCGCTGGGCGAAATCGTAGAACTCCTTCGAGCCGCCGCGAAAGGGCCAGTAATCCGGATGATTGATGATGATGACCGTCGCGCGCGGCGCGTGGGTGAAGTGGGCCAGCAGCACTCCGCACGCGGGAATCGCGGCGAGCGTGCCGACGGCCACCGTCTCGCCGTCGCGCACCTCGCGGGCGATGACGCACGCCATCAGCTCTTCGTGGGTGTATCGCGCGACGTCAGCCGTAGACGTAGCGGTCAAGGTAGCGCTTGAACGTCGCGTCGTCGACCGCGGCGGCGACGTACTCGTGGATCGCGTCGGCGTCGACGGGGGAGACGCCGCGGACGAACGTCGGCCGGGCGCCGCCGGGAGCCTCGACGAGCGCCGTGACGTGGATCCCATGGAGGATCACGCCGTCGCCGCGACGGAGCTCCTCCGGCGCGACGATCCGCTCCGTCGACGCGACGACCGCCCGCGACGCCTGGGCGAGGAGCGCGTCGTCCTCCATGTGGTCGAGAAGGAGCATGCCGTCTGCCGTCGCCGCGATCGCGTGGATCAGCGCCAGGTCGGGAGCGATCGGCGGCACGAGCATGATCCGCTCGGAGGGCGACCACGGGTTCGGGATGACCCGGAACTCGGGTCGCAGCCGCTCGTAGTCGGAGCCCACGTGACCCCGCACCGGCATGAACGGGATCCCCTGGGCTCCCGCCTGGAGCCCCGCCAGGAGCCCGGGTCAGGTGTGGTCGAGACACCGGAGCCGGCCGCTCTCCGCGTAGCGGCGGAAGTTCGGCGCCGGCCCGAACTCGTTCAGAACGATCTGGGCGAACTCCACCGAGGCGACGGCCCCGGCGCCGATCATCAAGTCGATGCCGAGACCGCCCGTCGAGGACGCCACCACGTGGAGGTCGCGCGCGCCGCTCCGGAGGACCGCGCGGATCATCGCGATCGGCGTGATCATGACCGGCCCGCCGCCGATCCCGACCGTCATCCCGCTCCGCACGTAACGCGGAAGGTCGCTCAGCGCGATGCGCTTGTCCGCCATCGTGCGGCTATTGTCGGCCCGCCGCGGGGGCCAAATCAAGTTGGGTCAGAGGGTGGCGTCCCGCGTCGAGGCCTCCTCGACCTCGCGCGTGTCGCTCACGGACAGGTCACCACGAGGGAGGCGTCCTCGACCCTGAGCGGCAGGCGCGTCAGCCGGTCGCCGGCGCACGGTCCCGCCGTGCAGAACCCGGTGTCGGGCTCGAAGATCGCGCCGTGGGTCGAGCAGACGAGCGCCTGGCCGTCCTCGGTGAAGAACTCGTTGGGCCAGAGGTCGAGCGGCGTGCCGACGTGCGGGCAGCGGTCGACGTAGGCGTGGTAGCCGCCGTCGAAGTTGACGACGAATCCACTCACGCTGCGCCCGCCGCACTCGAGACGGAACGTCGCGGTGCGGCCGGGCGGCACGCTCGCCGCCGCGCAGCGCCACTCGCCGGGGGCCGTCATACGCCGCATGTTACCATCGAGGCCGATGCTCGCGATCGACGCCCACGACGTGACGAAGACCTTCAAGTCCGGGTGGCTCCGCCCGACCCGCACGGCGGCGCTGCGCGGCGTGTCCCTCGCCGTCCCGCGCGGCGCCATCGTCGGGCTGCTCGGCCCGAACGGCGCGGGGAAGACGACGCTCCTGTCGATCCTCGCGACCCTGCTGACGCCGGATTCGGGGACCGTGCGCGTGCTGGGCCACGACGTGGTCCGCGACGCGGCCCGGCTGCGCCGTCGGCTCAACATGGCGAGCGGCCGCCCCTCGTTCCTGTGGAGCCTGCGCGTCGGGGAGATCGTCGCGTTCTACGGCCGCCTCTACGGGCTCAGCGGGCAGAAGCTCCGACGGCGCGTCGACGAGCTGATCGAGCTCTGCGAGCTCGGCGCCAACCGGCGGACGCCCTACAGCGAGCTCTCGACGGGGCTCAAGCAGCGTGTCGCGCTCGCCAAGTCGCTCGTGAACGACCCCGAGCTCCTCTTTCTCGACGAGCCGACGCTCGGCCTCGACCCGGACGTGTCCGTGCGCGTCCGCCGTCACATCGCCGACCTCCGGTCCCAGCGGGGGATGACGATCGTGCTGACGACGCACTACATGCGCGAGGCGGACGAGCTGTGCGACGAGATCGCCTTCATCAAGGAGGGCCGGATCCTCGCGCGCGGCACGCCGGGCGAGCTCAAGCGGAGGATCCGCCTCGGCGACGTGATCGCGTTGAAGCTCGACCCCCACGCCGTGCCATGGCTCGCGGAGGCGCCCGGCGTGCTCCGATGCGCCGCGGTGGACGGCTGGGTCGAGTGCACGGTGGACGTGGCCGAGAAGCGGCTGCCCGACCTCCTGCGCGCCCTGCACGCGAAGGGCGTCGTGGTGAGGAACGTGCAGGTGAGGGAGCCCGAGCTGGAAGAGGTGTTCGTTGAGCTGGCGCGCTGAGCTGCTCGCGGTCTGGGCGGTGGTCGTCCGCAACGCGCTCATGGCCTCGCGCAATGTGTTCTTCTTCTTCGAGCTCCTCTTCTGGCCGATCGTGGGCGTGCTCTCCATCGGCCTCATGACCCGGTTCCTCCACCTCACGCCCGAGCAGGCGTCCTTCGTGCTGATCGGCACCATCGCGCTGTCGGTGGTCAACGTCTGCCAGCTCGAGGTCGCGTACGCGGTTCTGCTGGACGTCTGGTCGAAGTCGCTGAAGCACCAGTTCCTCGCGCCCATCGGGATCCGGCACCTGACTCTCGGCTCGTGGCTGGTCGGGATGGCGCGGGGCGGGGCCCTCTTCCTCTTGCTGGCGGTGCTCGGCTGGTGGGCCTTCGACTTCCGTGTGCTCGCGCCCGGGTGGCTGCCGGTCGCGGTGTTCGTCCTGGGCTGCTTCCTCAACGCGTGGATCGTCGGCGTCTTCGTCTGCGCGCTGATCACGCTCTTCGGCAATCGGGCCGAGGCCTTCGCGTGGGCGAGCGTGAACCTCGTCCTCGTGCTCGCGGGGCTCTACTACCCGGTCTCCGTCCTGCCGGAGCCCGTCGCGACGCTCGCCGCGGGGATCCCGCTCACGTACTTCCTGGACGCGTACCGCGCCCACTTCGGCTTCGCCGCGGAGTTCCGCGCACCGATCGCCACCGGGTTCGCGCTGTCGGGCCTGTACGCGGTGCTCGCGCACTTCGCCTTCTTCGCCGCGATCCAGCGCGCGCGGCACACCGGACTCCTCCTCAAGATGTCGGAGTGACCGCATGGACATCGCCGCCTTCGCGAAGCTCTCGCCGACGACGCTCGCCGAGGTGGTCGCGCGCGACCGCGTGATGGACCCGGGGATCCGGCCGCTCTGGGGCCCGATGGAGCGCCTCGCGGGCCCCGCGTATCCGGTCGCGTGCCCCGCCGGGGACAACCTGATGCTCCACGTCGCGATCCACCGGGCGCCCGCCGGCTCGGTGATCGTGTGCGCGGCGGGCGACTCGAACTGGGCGATGGCGGGGGGCAACGTGTGCGCCTACGCGCAGCAGCGCGGCATCGCCGGGTTCGTCGTGGACGGCTTGATCCGGGACCTCGCGGAGACCCGCGAACGCCGCTTTCGCGTGTTCGCGCGCGGCGTGATCCCGATCCCCGGCGTGCGAAAGACGGCGGGCCTCATCGACGTCCCCGTGGTGTGCGGTGGGGTGACCGTCGCGCCGGGCGACGTCGTCGTCGCCGACGAGGAGGGGATCGTCGTCCTGCCGAAAGGGCAGGCCGAGGCGATCCTGGCCCAGGCGGCCTCGAGGGCCGACAAGGACGCGAAGACAACGCTCGCGGACTGGGTGAAAGCGCACAAGGCGCGGATCGACGAGTTGACCCGGAGCCTCGGGATCTAACCAACGTCGGGGGAGCCGCGCCGCTCCCCCCGACGGCTAACGTCCCAGGAACTTCCGGACGCTCGCGGCGATCCCGGCGGGGTCGAGGCCGTGCTTGGCGTAGAGGCTCCTCGGGTCGCCCGACTCGCCGAAGCCCTGGACGCCGAGGCGCCTCTGCGGCATGGGCATCACGTCGCTCAACGCCTCGGCCACCGCGCCGCCGAGCCCGCCGTGGATCGTATGGTCCTCGACCGTCACGACGTGACCGGTCTTGCCCGCGGAGCCGAGGAGCAGCTCCTCGTCGAGCGGCTTGATGGACGCCGCGTTGATGACCTCCGCGGAGATCCCGTCGGCCTCCAAGAGTTTCGCCGCCCCGAGGCAGTTGAACAGCGGCCCGCCCGTGCCCACGAGCGTGACGTCGTGGCCCGGGCGCAGGACGAGCCAGCGGCCGAGCTGGAAGCGGTAATCGGCCGGGCACACGGGCTCGAGGCTCTGGCGCGTCAGCCGCAGGTAGAGCGGGCCCGCGTGCTCGACGGCGTAGGCGACGGCCTGCTTGGTCTCGAGCTCGTCGGCGGGCTGGATCACCGGGATGTTGGGCAGCGCCCGGATGCACGCGATGTCCTCGACGCCCATCTGGCTATAGCCGTCCTCGCCGATCGCGATGCCCGAGTGCGTCCCGACGATCTTCACGTTGGCGTTGGTGTAGGCGACCGACATGCGGATCGTCTCGAAGCGGCCGGTGACGAAGCAGGCGAACGAGCAGACGAAGGGGATCCGGCCGGTCAGCGCGAGCCCGGCGCCGATGCCGATCATGTTCGACTCCGCGATGCCGACGTTGAAGGCGCGACCGGGATAGGTCTTGGCGAACCTGGCGGTCATCGTGGACTTCGAGAGGTCGGCGTCCAGCGCCACGATCCTCTCGTCGCGCGCGCCCAGGTCCAGGAGGGCCTCGCCGAACGCGACGCGGCTGGCCTTGGCCGCCATCACTTCGTCTCCAGGGCAGCGAGCTCGTCGACGATCGCGCGCGTCGCCGGGTCGGTCTTGAGATAGTCGTCCCACGCGGCCTCGCCGACCCCGAGGATCTCGCGGATCGCGCGGATCGCCTCGGCGGGCTTCGGCGCCTTGCCGTGCCACTCGGGGTCGTTCTCCATGAACGAGACGCCCTTGCCCTTGACGGTGTGGGCCACGACGAACGTCGGCGCCCCCCGGGTCGCCTCCGCCTGATCGAGCGCTTTGTTGATCTGGTCCGTGTCGTGGCCGTCGATCTCGAGAACGGGCCACCCGAACGCCTGCCACTTCGCCACGACGGGTTCGAGGTCCATGATCTTCGCCACGAAGTTGTCGAGCTGGATCCTGTTGTAGTCGAGGATCACGCAGAGGTTGTCGAGCGGGTGGTCGGGCCGGCCGAGCTTCGGCGCCGACATCGCCGCCTCCCACACCTGGCCCTCCTGGGTCTCGCCGTCGCCGAGGATGCAGTAGACGCGCGCGGGGGCGGCGGAGAGCTTGAGCCCGAGCGCCAGGCCCACCGAGATCGACAGGCCCTGGCCGAGCGAGCCCGTCGCCGCCTCGATCCCGGGCAGGGCGATCCGGTCGGGATGGCCCTGGAGGGGCGAGCCAAGCTTACGCAGCGTGATGAGGTCCGACTCGGGGAAGTAGCCCGCCCGCGCCATGACCGCGTAGAGCGCGGGGACGCAGTGGCCCTTGGAGAGGACGACGCGGTCCCGGTCGGGCCAGTCGGGGCGGCGGGCGTCGTAGCGCATCCGACCGAAGTAGAGCGTGGTGAGGATATCGATCACCGAGAGCGAGCCGCCCGGATGCCCCGAGCCCGCGTGGGTGAGCATGCGGATGATCTGCACCCGGCAGTGGCGGGCGATCGCTGCGAGACGCGCGTCAGACATCAGTCGAGCTCCTCCATGAAGGTGGCGATTTCGTCGACGTGGACACCCCGGACGGCGATCTCGGGCGCGTACACGACCTCGTCCGCGGCCCAGACGATCGTGCCCCGCGCGTCCTTGGTGATGCCGACGATGTTCTCGAGGATAGTCCTGATGTTCTCGTTGATCCGGATCGCGTTGGCCTTGAGCGGCGCCGCAAGCCGCCCGCCGCGGATGATATAGGAATCCGCGACGACCGTACAGGTGAAATCGCCCGCGCGAAGGCCGTTGATCGGGTACGTGTACCAGATCCGGCCGATATACAGCCCGTCCTTGACCGTACGGAGGAGCTCCTCGAGCGAGACCGGGTCGGCGCCCCCCACGATGACGTTGGACGCCGCGATCCCGGGCTGCGCGTCGAACTCGCGACCGCCCCCGGTGCCGAAGCGGAAGCCGTTGCGTGGCACGAGCGCGCGCTCCGCCTCCGCCCCCGCCGCGCCAAGCTTCTGGCCCAGCGCGGGATCTCTCAGGAGGCGCTGGGTCTCGTACCAGTTCGACAGGCATCCGACGAGGGCACCGTCCTTGATCAGCCGACGAGGCCGGGCGAGGCACCGTCATCGGTGATGGTGAGCTGAGGCGAGGCGACGCGGCGGCCGAGCCTGCCGAGGAACGGCGTGCGCTCGGAGTAGAACGCGTGCGCGGTACACGCCGGCACCACGATGTTGTTCAGGAGGTCCGCCACGGGCTGCCGACCGAAGACGACGGTGTACTCGCCGGACGGAACCCGCTCGCCGCCGATCGCGGCGAGCGCGTTCGCAGCCGCCTCGACACCGGCCTCGTCGGTGAAGCCGTCGAGGCGGGTCCCGGTGGACCCACCCGAGCCCTTGGCGCCCTCGGTCTCGACCATCGCGGTGACGAACGCCGTGATCAGCGTGGACTCGTCCGTCTGGACGCGCGGCATGTGGGTGGACGCGATCGCCACGCGCTCCTGGAGGATGGTGACGTCGCCCCCGAGGATCACGCCGAGGCGCCGGAGCCCGGCGTCGTCGCCCGCGAGGGCGGCGAGCTTCCCGGATGCGGTGAAGGTCCGGAGCGCGCCGCCGACGATCTTCCAGCCGGCTTCCACGAGCGCGGCGTCGTCGAGCGCCATGAGCGCCGGGTCGTGGTAGTCGACGAGCGCGCGCGGCTCCCGCGACGAGCGGGGCAGCGAGACGAAATCGGGGTCGGCGACGGCGGAGGCCCGCGCGCGGTCGAGGGCGCGCCGCGCCCCCGTCACGCCGAGGTCGCTCGGCTCGCTGCCGAAGCCGACCAGCGGGCCCGCGGACCCGACGAAGGCCGCCCGGATGCCGAGGCCACACGACGCGGTGGACTTCGGCTCCTCGACGCCGTTGGAGGGGATGTGGGAGGTGTAGTTGAGCCGCGTGAGGAGCGCCGTGTTGGCGGCCGCGAAGACCTCGGCCTCGAGGACCCCGGGCTCGGTCCGGACGAGCTCGAGCGCCTGCTCCGCCGCCCGGGCCAGGTCCGTCGTTCGCATCATCGGCCTCCCGCGAGCCTGGCCCGGCTGCGCATCGTCGGGCCGCCGTTGCCGAGCTTCTTGATCTGCATCGGCTGCCCCTTGCCGCAGTTCGGGATCGGGTAGAGACGGAAATCCGAGCCCACCGCGTCGACGTTCATGAGGTAGTCGCGCGAGTCGGCCATGATGCCGCCGTCCCGGTACAGGCGCCCGAGCTCGCCGTTCCTGATCTCGTAGACCCGGCGGGCGGAGATGCGGAAGTTCTCGCGGCTCTCGGCGATCGACGGCATACGGTGGCCGGCCACGTACCAGCCGTGATCGACTTCCTTCAGGATGTCCTCGGGGGCGCGGCGCCCCGCGTCGAAGACCGTGTTCGACATCCGGATCAGCGGGACGAGCGACGCGCGCGTCCCCTTCCAGTGGCCATTCGGCTCGCCGCCGAAGATGGCCGCGGTCTGCCGGCTGTTCATGAAGCCGCGAAAGACGCCCCGGTCGATGTGGACGACGCGTTGGGCGGGCGTGCCTTCGTGGTCGTACGCGTAGTGGCCGTAGCCCGGGAGCGACGGGTCGGAGTACGCGGTCACGAGCGGCGAGGCCACCCGGCGGCCGACGTGGTGCTCGCTGAGTCCGCGCAGGAGCCACGAGCGCCCCGCGTACGCGGTCTCCATCTTGAGCGCGCGGTCGAGCTCGACGGGGTGACCGATGATCTCGTGGGAGACGAGCGTGTTGTAGTGCGGATCGGTGACGACGACGACCTCACGGTCAGAAGAGCGCAAGGGCGGCGCCGCGGCCAGCTCGGCCGCGTCCCGCGCGAGCGCGACCGAGAACTCGCGGAACGTCGGGAAGCGGAGCCACGGCTCGGCGACGCCCTCGAGCAGGATCTCCCAGCCCCGCTGGTGGCCGAGAACGTCGTGGAGGTCCAGGCTCGCCGCGCCGGTCACCGCGACGACGGAGCTGGCACCCTGGGTGAGCGCGAACGTCTGGTCGATCAAGGCACCCTCGGTGGAGGCGAACAGCTCGCGCGAGAGCTGGGTGAGGGTCGAGATCCAGTTGTATTTCACGGCGGGGTCGGCCGCGGCGACCTCGCGCGAGACCTCGGCGGCGTACCGGACCATCTCGGCGAGGTCGACGGCGCGCGGATCCACGCGACAGACGGCGCCCACGGTGTCCCGGCGGATCGCGACCGGCGCGAGCCGCGTGTCGTCGAGCGCCTGGCCGAGCGGGCCGAGCTTCTCGCGGGCGTCCGCCTTCGCGTCGGCATTGAAGGTCGCGCGGCGGTAGGCCGTCTCGAGCGCCTCCCGCAGCAGGCGCTCGAGCTCGGCCAGATCCGCGGCGCCGAGCGTGAGGCCGACGTAGCCCGGCGCGATCATCCGCTCGCCCGCGAGGACGCGGACACCGAGCGTCAGCCGCTCGTCGTCGCCCGAGCCCTTTGGCGCGCCGTTCTCGGCGGCGGCCCATTTGCCCTCGACCACCTCGAGGCGCAGATCGGCATGCCGCAGGCGAGGGAGGCGCCGCGCCGCGTCGCCCAGACACGCTTCCACCGTGGGCTTCGCGCGGTCGATCAGCTCGACGGTGATTGGCGGAGTCACGCGACGGCTCTCAGAACGGCTCGACGAAGACGGTCTCGCCCGCCGCGACGTCGCCACGCTCCTCCTCGAGCACGATGAGACAGTTGCCGGCGACCATCGAGGAGAGGATGCCTGACCCCTGCGGCCCCGTGGTGCGCACCTCCCAGCGGCCGTCCCTGAAGCGGACGACGCCCCGCTTGAACTCGCGCCGCCCCTTTTTCTTGCGCATCGTCTCGGTCGCGCACGCCTCGTAGACTTCGGGGAAGAGGCGACGCCGACCCGCGAGCTTGTGGATGGCCGGCCGGACGAAGAGCATGAAGGTGAGCATCGAAGCGACGGGGTTGCCGGGGAGGCCGAAGAAGTGCGCCGACCCGATCCGTCCGACCGCGAGCGGGCGGCCCGGCTGCATCGCGACCTGCCAGAACTCGATCGCGCCGATCTCGTCGAGGACCTCCTTGACGAGGTCGTACAGGCCGACGGACACGCCGCCCGACGTCACGACGACGTCGCCGGTCGCCCCCGCGTCGGCGAGGCGCGCGCGGAGCGCGTCGCGGAGGTCGGGGACGATGCCGAGGTCCACGACCTCGCCGCCGCACTGCTCGATGGACCCGCTGAGCGTGAACCGGTTCGCGTCGTAGATCTGACCCGGCGTGCGCGGCTGACCCGGCTCGACCACCTCGTCGCCCGTCGACAAGAGCACGACACGCGGCCGGCGGTGCACCGGCACCTGGACCTGGCCGAGCGAGGCGATCAGCCCGATCTCCTGAGGCCGGAGGACGTTCCCGCGCTCGATGACGATGGTGCCCGCGTGGATGTCCTCGCCGCGCATCCTGACGTTCGTGCCCTTGGCGATCGGTCCGACTCTCACGCGGCCGCCGTCGAGCTTGGTCACGACCTCCTGCGGATAGACGGTGTCGGCGCCCCGCGCCATCGGGGCGCCAGTCATGATCCGGACGGTCTCGCCGGCCGCCAGCGCGCCGTCGAACACGGAGCCGGCCGGCAGGTCGGCGACGACCCGAAGATCGCGCGTCCCGGTGGCGGGGATGTCGGCGCTCCCGACCGCGTAGCCGTCCACCGCCGAGTTGTCGGTCGGCGGCACGTCGAACGGCGCCCGCACATCCTCGGCGACGACGCGACCGAGCGTCTTGCCCAGCGGGAGGAACTCGGGCGAGGTGCTGCGGGTGATCCGGGTGAGGATCCGATTTTGGCCATCCTGCACCGAAATCATGGCGCTATTATACGCGCCCGGCCGCTACCCGCTATGGAACCTCTTGATTCCTTGTGCTTCTCCGGCGCCCGGGCGCCGCCTGCTACCGTTTCTGCTACCGTTTTGCTACCACTCGGCCCGTCGAGGCGATCGACAGCGGCCTTGTTCCCCATCGGCAGCCAGCGCCCGTAGAGGTCCACCGTGAGCGTGATCGAGGCATGGCCCAGCTGGCGCTGGACGTAGACCGGGCTCTCGCCCTGCTGGAGCAGGAGCGAGGCGAAGCTGTGTCGCAGCGAGTGCGGTGAGAAGTGCGGCGGCAGGCCTGCGGCCTTGAGGACGCGCTTGAAGGCGTCCTCGACCGTACGAGGGCTCAGCGGCCGCCCCGTGGAGTCGCAGAACACCCATAGCGGCAGAGCGGACCAGCCGCCTTTGAGCGTTTCTGTCTTGCGTTCGAGCTCCAGGCGCCTGAGGGTTCGCACGAGCTCCTGGCTCACGTCGACTGTCCGCCCACGGCCGCTCTTCGGGGTGTCGATCCGCCCAGCGGCGCCGAGCGCGCGAGCGACCCGGATCTCCCGCTCGGCGAAGTTTAGATCCTGCCATTGGAGGGCAAGCGCCTCGCCAAGCCGCATTCCGGTCCGCGCAAGGAGAAGGAGGAGTGGGAACGTGCGCGGCACGGCCTGGGAGGCGGCAGCAACAAACCGCGCGAGCTGCTCACGGGTCATTGCCTTGATCTCGTCCTGGCGAGCGCTCGCGGCGTGACTCAAGCGAAGCTGGCGGGCGACACGGTCGGTCGGGTTGGCCAGGATCACGCCGTCCTCGATCGCCGCGTTCAGCATCCCGCGGAGGACCGCGAGCATGAGCTCGACCGAGGCGCGGGAGAACCCGATGCGGACCTTCTGGGCCAGGAGCTCTTTGATCCGCCCCTTGGCGAGCTGACGGACCTTCGTTGCGCCGAACACCGGCAGCAGGTGGAGGTTCAGATAGCTGCGGTACATCGTGAGCGTGCGCGGCTTCACACCGACGGCGAGGAGGCCGAGCCAGCGCTCCGCGTAGGCTATCACCGTGATGTCGGGATCTACGACCGGGCGGGTCGCCTGGCGCGCTTCCCGGCGCTTCGAGTCCCGAACGTCCTCAGCCTCCCGCCGCGTCTCGCACGTCACCCACCGGCGGACGCCGGCCGCATCCCGGTAATCCACCACCCATTTGCCACGCCGCTTTCGAACACACGCCATGCGTTATGGCCTCTTCCGCCTACGTGTCGCTGTCCGCTCTGCCTTCGCTAGAAAACCGGACCAGTTGGGTCCTCAGCTCGAGAAGTGGCCAAGCGCTTTCTCGGAGTTCTGAGCCAATCAGCGCGCCTTGTGGGCCGACACGCGGTGGACGTGGGCTCGCCCTGCCCGTGATGAGCGAAGATCCATTCTCGTAGCGCGACTCGAGGGACGCGGACGTTCTTCACTCCGACCCGTACGGCCGGGATCTGGCCTCGCCTGATCAATTCATAGACGCGTGCCTTCGGCACATCGAGTAGGGCCGCGACCTTCGAGACCGTGAGCTGCTGGAGGTTCTCCGCCGCTTCCTCCGCTACGTCGCGCTGGTCACTGCCGACCGTCGATCCGATTCTAGCTGACACCATCGCGAGCAGCGCTGAGATCTCTACGAGAATCTGACGCAACTCCCCGTCGCGGAGCCCCCCAAGCTTTGCGGGGTCCTCGAGGAGCTGGCCCAATTCGGGGCCCTTCTGTTCCTTCGCGCCGCCAGGTTCCCCTGCTCGACATCGACGGGCCGTGGCGTACTTTCCCGTAGAGACGGCAGATGGCGGCCCCTTACTGATCGACTCGCCCTGGCTGTTGCTCTCCGTGACCATGCCTCGCTGCTTCTGGCGCCTCGCAATCTCTCCCGGTGTGGGTTTTGAACCCACCCTCCGAGGCTGCTCCGGCGCCCGGGCCGGCAGATATGTTCACTTCGGAGCCTCGCTCTCGGGTCGCGGCCCCAGCGTCAAACCCGAGACCTTTGCTCGGTTCGAAACGGTCCTCTTGGAGCCGGGAAGTGCGCTCGAATGCCGTTCTTGCCCCGATCTTCTTGGCTACCTCCGACCCGATACCGGGTTTTCGGTGCGCTCGGATCACCCCCGCGACCTGCTCCAGCGCTTCGGGCGGGAACACGGCACGCATCTCTGAGTCACCCGTCTGGTGCCCGCTGGACATTCGCGATGGCCCAGAGCTTCCGAACCATTCGATCTGACCGTACCGACCCGGGATGATGGGGAACCCTTCGGTGTCGGCCAGGACCCGGAACCGATATGGCTTGGCCAGCGCGCGGAGCTGCTGAGCGGCGCGCTGCTGCTCGGATAGCTGTCTCCCACCCGCGCTCGTGATCACCGAGTCGCCTCTCACGCGCCCGGCGATCAGCGAAGAGCATGCCAGGACCGCCGCCGAAGCTACGCCGCCGCGCAAGTCCCGAGCGACAAAGTGTTGTGCTCGGCGAAAGGGCGATCAGCGCCGCTGACCGCGGCGCGCGAGAGTGCGGTGTTTCGCAGCGCACCGGCGCAAATCGCAGCAGTGCCGGTTTCGGTGCGGTGTGGGACCGGCAGAACAACTACGTCGGGGCCAGCGCGGTTGATGTGGCGTGGGGTGCGGCGGTTGAAGCCCACGGCCGGACGACTGGAATCGCGGAATGGCTGACGTCAGGAATCAGGTCGGGGCACGGCAAGATAAAGGCGAGGGCCGGATGCTCCCTAAGTGTGCGCGCCTATTGAGCGGCGCACGGCCCTCTGCGAGTGCAGACGTGATTCAGCCGTTCGTTTGAGGGCCGTGGCACAAGAGGGTTAGGAAAGGGCCCGCGATGGTTCGTCAGCCGGTCCGCGACCCCAGCCACTAGGTAGACCGTGAGCCACTCGGCGAGGCCACTGACCTGTGGCCGCGCTTGGTCCAGACGCTGTGCTCGTTTGTGGACCTGGATCGTGCCCCGCGGTGGACCGGCGGCGGGCCCACAGCAGGTCCGGCGGCGGAGCAATGACGGGCTCTTCTCCTGCGCCGTTTCCGTGCCACGAGAGCCTCTGCCATGAGCGCTTGCCCAGGCTAGCGGAATGGCTGGAGTGGTTCTTCGGACTCCGGCTGAACGAGCGCGTCACGCAGCTTGAGACGTTCCCCGAATCGGGTTGTTTCGTGCCCGAGGATCCGACAAGGACTATAGCAAGCTGATCTTCGGCTACCGCGGTGATCTACCGCCATTCTTAGAGCACAGCGATAATCGTCACCTGATCCCCGAGCCCCGACGGACCCGGGTTGATGGTCAGAAGGCCGAAGGCGCACCGCAGCGGGGTGTTTGACCGGGACAGGCTCGCCAACAGAGACTAAGATAGGGAAGAATGGCAACGCGAGAAAGATCCGGCAAGGTGGCTCACATGGACAAGCTCGATTCCACGCCATACGCCGACCTGGTGAAACGGGCCGGCAAGGCAGCGGACCAGGCGTTGAAGCGCTACGGCAAGCCCGCCGTTCGGCTGGATGAACTGCGCGCGACTCTTGACCGTGAGCTGGGCGGTATCTCATTGACCGAGTTGATACTGAAAGAACGGGAAGCAGGATGGTAGATGCCGGTCTTCTACCTGGATACCTCTGCGCTCGTGAAGCGCTATCGCTCCGAGGCTGGAACTGAGGTCGTTGAACAACTTCTCAAGAATCCACGGCCGGAAGACCGCTTCTTCCTCTCGTTCCTCTCGATCCTCGAGCTGACCTCCGGCATCCTCAGACTCGCCAAGGCCGGCCAGCTCCGCGACGCGACAGCAACCCAGATTCTTGCCCAGTTTCGCAGCGACGTTCGCGAGCTCTACAAAGTCTGGCCTCTGAGCGAAGAGGTTGCTGTCAGCGCTGTTGCCGTGGTTGAGCAACACAAGCTCCGTTCAGCTGACGCCCTCCATCTTGCCGCAGCGCAAACGATAGCGGGCCTCGCCCCAGGCGCCCTGACGGTGATGGTGACAAGCGATCGCGAGTTGCTGACAGCTGCGGAAGCCGTTCGCCTCGGTGTTCTCGATCCTCAGGCGTCAGGCGCGGCGGAGAAGGTGAAGGAGCTAAGAAGGAAATAGTCAAACCACAGTGGTGCCCCCGAGGCGAAGCTGGAGAGCGGCATCCACGGTGGGTGATCGGCTCCCTGGTCCCGCGCGCCGCTTCCTCCGTCACTGTGCTGGCCACGGGTTGGTTTCATGACCAAGTGTGATACGGTCGCGCCATGGACGGCGAAGATTCGTCGCATGGGTCCAGGTCCTCTCGAGCCCGCCTGAACTCACCAGGACGACAGCCGAGGTACTTCACGCAGATCCGCGACAGATGGGACGCATGACGGAGCCCGACCTCTGCGGCGATGGCATCCATCTTTTCGTCTGTTGTTAGCAGCAACTCCCGCACCGCCTCCGCGCGCACGCGATCGATGAAGCCTTTCAACGCGAGGCCCGTCTCACGCTGAAACCTTCTGGACAAGTAATCCGGCGATCTTCCTGCTGCCCGTCCAACATCGCGAACATGGACTGAAGGGACGTTGGCGCCGACATAGTCGATGGCCTTCGCGACGGCCGGGCTGAGCAGCAGCGCGTGCCGACGGCGGTCGGCCAGCAGCGCGATAACATGTTCGAGCAGCGGGAGCGCTCGAAGGGGCCCTGGCATCACCGTCCACCAGTGCTGCGATATCTCGAGGCCGCGTGCACTCGGTCCCGCGACGATCAGCACACGCTCGCCGAACGATTTCAGGGTCGGCTGTTCCAGAAGCTGGGCAACATCGGCTGGTCTCGTCCACGCGTCAACAACAACAACGTCGGTCTGTTCCGTCCCCAACGACCGGAGGGCCTGAGCGGTGTTCCTGACGCTTAGGAGGTTGGTATGGCGACGAAAGGCGACGGTCAGGGCCGAGGCGATACCGAGATCGGCACCGATGAGAAGAATACGTGGTGCTGCGGCTGCTTCGAGGACCTGGCCTTGGGTCGATCGATTGGCTAGTGTTAGAGCTGAGTCGATTGTGTCGATCAAGAGATCTTCATCGAAGGGCTTGGTCACATAGTCTGTTGCACCGCGTCGCAGGGCCGCCGCCGCTGTCCATGCCGTGTTCAGTCCCGACACAATCACGATGGGTGCCTTGGCGCGGCGATGACGGAGCTCTTCGAGGACGCCGAAGCCATCCATTCCAACCATCAGCAGGTCAAGAAGGATGAGATCGGGTTCCTGAGAAAGAGCCAACGAGATGGCGGCTTCCCCATTCCGTGCCTCGATCACCCGATAGCGCTCATCGAGGATAAGGTGCAGCGCCTCGAGGACGCTCTTGTCGTCGTCGACCGCGAGGATCGTGGGGCGGTCAAGCCGGGGGCGACGAGGGGGCGGATTTCTGTCTGGCCATTTTTCATCCATCGAAGAACGATTGGTGCTGATACCCAAAGCCGGCGGCCCCGCGATCCGGCGCACCAGCAAATAGCAGACCAGCGCACCCTAGAACGATTCGCTCATGACTTAGGGAAGGTCCGGCGGGTGCAGCGTCGAGGCGGGTGATGAAGGGCTGACGGTCCTCGTGTTCCGTGTCTGAGACCTGACACCGATCCCTGGGGGGAGCCATCAGACCGTTCCCGGGCGTACAGCGGATCGGATCGGGGCATTACCTGATCCACCGTGACGGGGCCACAGGAACGAGTGTTGACTCTCGAATCGCGCCGACGGTAAGTCCAACTCGAGGTAGCAAACGTGCATCTTTTTTCCGGATTCGTGCATTGACCGGCGCGTTGTGACCGAGCTACGGTACGCGTCGGCGCTTGGTGCGCCTACACAGCATGCGCGCGTTGCTCGGTCGACGCTTCGGACGTGATGCGCCACGGCGACAGTCCGAAACCTGCGCGACGGCGAACCACTCCCTCCCCAGTCGGGCCCTCAAGGCGACGCTGCTCGCGTCGGCCGTTTTCCTCTCGCTGGTCACGGCGGCACGGGCCGAGATCTTTTATGTTTATGACGACCTGAGTCGTCTGGTCGCCGTCGTCGACGCGCAGGGCAACGCGGCGACCTACACGTATGACGCGGTCGGCAACATCCTCAAGATCGACCGCTTCGACGCAGCCCAGCAGCCGGGGCCAGTTCGAATCACGCTGGTCACGCCCACAGCGGGCAAGGTCGGCACCCAGGTCCAGATCTTCGGCACGGGCTTTAGCCCCATTCCGACGCAGAACACCGTAGCCTTCACTGGCGGGACGGCGACCGTCACCGAGTCTGCCCCGAACCGCATCCTGACCGCCGTGCCGAGCGGGGCGGGGACTGGGACGATCACAGTGACGGCCCCGCTCGGGAGCGCGACCTCCCAGGCAGTGTTCCGCGTGCTGGGCGAGCTCACCGTCACGCCCAGTACGGCGTCGGTCTTCGTGAATCGAACGCAGCAGTTCCAGGCGCTCGAGGCTGGGACCGCCACGACCAACGTCCGGTGGGCGGTGAACGATCTCCCCGGCGGCGACTCGACAGTGGGTACGGTCAGTGCCGATGGGTTGTATAGCGCGCCGTCGATTGCACCGAATCCGTCGACGGTCAGAGTGACGGCGATCCACAAGGACGATTCGACGCTCACCGCCTCGGCGACGGTGACGATCATGCCACCGCAGCCGGCCTTCATCGCCGCCCGGGCGGTCAGTGTCGGGGTCGCCGAGGCCCGGACGGTGAATCAGAACGTAACGGCCATGGTGAGCATCGCCGTCGCGGAGAGCCGGGCGGCGTTCGCGGCAGCGGCGCCCACGGCCGTCGCCGTCGCTCCGGTCGTGACCGCGGTGACGCCCGCGACGGGGGCGCGCGGCGCGACATTCACGCTCACGCTCAGCGGCTCTGGCTTCGGCGGTGCGACGGCCGTGGCGTTCCTCCGCAACAACGCGACCGACCCCGCGATCACCGTTAGCAACCTTGTGGTCAGCGCTGACGGCACGCAGGCCACGGTGGACATCGCGATCGACGCGAGCGCGCCGCTAGGCGCTCGGGTCGTGCGGATCACGACGCCCGGGGGCAGCTCCACCGCCGTGGGCACGGGCGGCAACCTCTTCACGGTGCAATGACGATGCGGATCGGAAGGAGACGTCCGATGCGGAAGATGCTCAGGCTCGCGAGCGGTGTGGCATCCGGCCTGCTCGTCCTCGGCGGCGGGATCGCGATGGGGCAGACCTTCAACAGCGGCAGCACGGGCGCCGACGGCCCGTTCAGCCCGACGGCGACGACGACCCTCACGCTTCCGTCCTCGGGCGCCTTCAACTTCACGACGGTCAACATTCCGTCGGGTGTCACCGTGCGCTTCACGAAGAACGCCGCGAACACGCCGGTCACCATCCTGGCGAGCGGCGATGTGACGATCGCAGGGACGATCGACGTGAGCGGCTCGCCAGGCGGCACCGGCTCGAGCCAAACGCTTCTGGCCCCCGGTGGCGGCAGCGGGGGTCCCGGGGGGTTCAGTGGGGGAAGCGGTTCGAACGGAATCGCCTCGACGACCGGCGGCGCGGGGCTCGGCCCGGGCGGCGGCTCGGGGAACGCGCCGGGCGTTGCCTACGACGGAGGCGGGGGATTCGGGACGGCCGGCAGCAGCCCCTGCGGCCCGCCGGGCACGGGCCCAGCGTACGGTACGGCGACGCTCCTGCCCTTGATCGGCGGTTCTGGCGGCGGGGGCGCGGGCGTCACCGGCTTCGGCGCGACGGGTGGCGGCGGTGGCGGGGGCGGTGGCGCGATCGTGATCGCCGCGTCAGGCACCATCACGCTGACCGGGTCGGTCGTGGCAAAAGGCGGCGCCGGCGGCGCGCCGAATGGTGGACCCGACGGCGGCGGTGGGGGCAGCGGCGGTGGGGTGCGGCTGGTGGCGACCACGATCACCGGGAGCGGTGCGATCGACGCGCGGGGGGCCGCCGGGGGGACGGGCTGCGACGGCGTCGGTGGCTTCGGCCGGGTCCGCGTCGAGGCGTTCACGAACACCGCGGCCGTCAACTTCAACGGGGTGCAGCCGTCCG
>WNFT01000025.1_pt1 | contig 86936 bp, 76 predicted proteins | sample 5400191 | NCBI WGS metagenome assembly WNFT01 (sample SAMN13153359, study PRJNA577476) | soil metagenome | isolation source: 80 cm saprolite under Madrone tree | place: USA:California | collected 2016-06-14 | reverse complement strand
GTTCACGTCGGTGCCCGACTTGCGGAGAAAGCTCATGAAGTACATCCGGCACTACAACAACGTGCCAAAGACAGTAAAGTGGCGCTACTTCGATCCTACGCGTCGCATTACTCCCAGTTCAGCCGTTACAGTCCACTAGGACACGAAGAGGGTATTTCGTTGCGCGCCCTTTGCGGCGTATGATAACTTTGCGGCGTAAAGGAAACGCACTCATAACTCCGTGTTGGACAACAAACAAAACAAGAACCTCCGTGTCGCGTCCTCCCACCCTCTCGGGGCGCTGACGGCCGAAGAAGCGTTCCTGTGGGAAAGGCTGGACCTGGCGCGGCTGCCGAGGCACATCGCCGTCATCATGGACGGCAATGGGCGGTGGGCGCAAAAGCGGCACCTGCCGAGGATAGCTGGGCACCGCTCGGGGACACAATCGGCCCGCACCACGATTGAGACTTGCGCGCGTTTGAAAATCGAGGCGCTGACGCTGTATGCGTTTTCCGTCGAGAATTGGCGGCGGCCCAAGACCGAAATCGACTTCCTGATGGCCCTCTTGCGCGAATACCTACGCAAGGAGATGCCGCTGCTACAGAAGAACCAAATCCGGATGCGGTTCCTCGGGAGGATCGATGAGCTTCCCGCGGGCGTGCAAAACGACGTGCGCGAAGCGATGGAGAAAACGGCAGGGAACAAGGGCATGGTACTCTGCGTGGCGCTGAATTATGGCGGGCGCGCGGAGATTGTCGACGCCATGAACGAGATTCTTTCTGAGAGCAACGGCTACGGAATGCCGAGCAAAGTCACGGAAGAGCAGCTCTCGGAGCATCTGTACACGAAAGGCTTGCCGGACCCGGACCTGCTGATCCGCACGAGTGGGGAGATGCGCGTGAGCAATTTTCTGCTGTGGCAGATTGCCTACGCGGAAATCTTCGTCACCGAAACACTATGGCCGGACTTCAACCGTGCGCGATTGCTCGAAGCGCTGCTGGAATACCAGAAGCGGGAGCGCCGTTATGGCGGCATCCGCGAAGACGCCGCCTCCGACGAAAAACCGGTGCGCGCGGCGGGGCACTAATCTCTTTTGACTAGGACGGGACGAGCATTTGTACAGAAATGAAGCATTTCTTGAGTGGGAATTGCTCGGCTCATCGCGGGGAAGGCGGCTTGAGGGCCCCCCTACTCCCCACAATGATGCATGAATATCAAAACACGGGGCTTACAGAATTTGCATTTCGTAAGCACTTGATTTCACAGGAGACGTTTTTGGTTGAGCAGGTCAGGCATGGGCTGAAAAACGAAGCCAGAAAAGAAAAGCGGGAGCGACGGCTCCCGCTTAGAGTTTCCCCTAAGCAGTACGGTACCAGGGGGATAACAAAAGTCAAGGGAAGCTTGGGTAGTGGGTTGGTTCCGCTTAGCCCGTCAACCGCCCGGAAGGCTTGCCGAGGCGCCAGTATGGGGGGGCGGCGCAGCGGGTGACGCATCAATCCTGTCGGGGCGCGGCACGATTGATCGTCTGGTGTTCCTGGGCGCGTCACCGAACGGCCCCGCCGCAAAGCTTAAAGCACCTTCACTGTTCATCGTGGCGCGCGATGACGCCAACGCAGATGGGCTCCGCCTCCCCGGAATTCGCGCGCAGTTTGAGAAGGTTCCCGAACCGAAAGAGCTGATCATCGTCGATGGCTCCGCGCATGCTCAATTCCTCTTTCAAACAGAGCAGGGCGAGAGAGTAATGCATGAAATTCTGCGATTCCTTTCCGCGAAGTGAAGTGATCCCCTAACTGGCGACGAGAAGCCGCACGGCTGCGCGCTACTCTCCCGAATCTGTTGTAAGCTGTGGCGCTTCCGGAGGCAACTGATGCATTCCCTGCGCCAACGTTTGGTTTGGGTTCTTACGCTGCTGATCGTTTTCTGTGTTTCGACAGCTGATGCGCACGTTACGCGCGTGGAGATTCTTTCGCGCGAAGACGTTCAAGGCGGCCGGGCGTTCGGATTGGCAGGCGCTTACGAGAAGATCGTGGGGCGGGTGTACTTTGCGGTCAGTTCGGAAAACGTTCACAACCGGCAGATCGTGGATCTGGACAAGGCTCCGCGCAACGCCCAAGGAGAAGTGGAGTTTTCCGCAGACCTCTATCTGTACAAACCGAAGGATATGAACAAGGGAAACGGCGCCGTGCTGTTTGAAGTTTCGAACCGCGGCGGGAGAGGAATTCTGCGGCTGGTGGACGGCGGAAATTCTTCAGACGCAAACGGCGAATTCGGGGACGGATTCCTGCTGCGCGAAGGGTACACGATTGCGTGGCTGGGATGGCAGTTTGATCTCGCCGAGGAAGGGCAAAAAGTGCGGCTTTCCGCCCCGGTCGCTCAGGATGCGGGAGGCAAAGAAACTCGTGGGTTGGTGCGCTCTGATTTCACGCCGTCGCAAAAAATAGACGACATGCCACTGGGGCACATCCTGCTGGGACCGAGCGGAGGCAAGAGCTATCCGGCGGACGATCCGGCGAGCACGAAAAGCGTTCTTACCGTGCGCGATACGCCCGAAGGCCAGCGGCAATCGATCCCGCGCAGCCAATGGAGCTTTGCCCATTCCGTGGAGGGCAAACTGGCGGCCGATCCGCATTTCATTCATTTGGACGGCGGATTTTTGCCGGGCAAGATCTATGAGGTTGTCTATGAGGCAAAGGATCCGGCGGTTGTGGGCGTCGGGCTGGCGGCGGTCCGCGATTCTCTTTCTTATCTAAAGTACGATCCGCAGGCAACGGCTCCGGTCCGGCGCGTCTATGCGGTAGGAATTTCGCAGAGCGGCCGCTTCCTCCGGCATTTCCTGTACCAGGACTTCAACGCGGACGAGCAGGGCCGGCAGGTTATGGATGGCGTCATCGCCCATGTGGCCGGCGCAGGGCGTGGCAGTTTCAACCATCGCTTCGCGCAGCCTTCGCGCGACGCGCAACCCATGTCCAGCATCTTTTTCCCGACGGATCTGTTTCCCTATACCGACCTTCCGGAAAGCGACCCTGAGATAGGTGAAACGGCCGGCCTTTTGGATGCGGCGAGCAGGTCGCACACAGCGCCGAAGATTTTCTTCACCAATACTTCGTATGAATACTGGGGCCGTTCGGCGTCGTTGATTCACACCTCCGCGGACGGATTGAAAGACGCCACGCCGGGTGAAAATGCGCGCATTTATTTTCTCTCTGGACTGCAGCATTTTTCCGCGGCGTTTCCGCCACAAAAGGGCACGGCCGGCTCGCCAGACTCCACCGCGCAACAAAGACACAATCCGAATCCCATCCAATGGTTCTGGCGCGCGCTGATTACGGACATGGACCAGTGGGTGAAAGACGGGATGGCCCCGCCGCCAAACGTTTGTCCGAGAATTGCCGACAGCACGCTGGTTCCCTTGAGCAAATGGAAATTCCCGAGAGTTCCCGGCGTGAATATGCCTCATGAAGTGAGCCTGGCGTACCATCTCGATTTCGGGCCGCAATGGAAATCAGGAATTATTTCGAACGAGCCTCCGAAGGTTGGAAAGCCGTTTGCTGTTTTGGTTCCGCAAACGGATGCCGATGGCAACGACCTGGGAGGGGTGCGTTTGCCGGAATTGCAAGTGCCACTGGCTACCTACACCGGTTGGAATCTGCGGGATCCGAGCATCGGCGCTCCCGATCGGCGGATCAGCTTCCTCGGTTCGTTTTTACCGTTTGCTCGCAACGCTGGGGACCGCGAAAAATCCGGCGACCCGCGGCTTTCGATCGCGGAACGGTACGCTTCGCGCGAACAATACATGGGCAAGTTTGCCGAAGCAGCCATGGAATTGATCCAGGACCGTTTTTTGTTGCGGGAGGACTTGCCGGCAGTGCTTGAACGCGGCCGACGCGAATGGGATGAAATCGCGGGGAAGAAGTGAAGCGGGAGGCGGGATCGGGAAGCTAACCAGTGCAACGAGGTGCGACGTGTTCAAGGCTGCGATTCCGGTGCTGCATATTCGTAGTTCGGAAGCGGCGGAAGAGTTTTACTGCAAGCGGCTGGGGTTCCGGCGGCAGTTTGCCTACCGCGTTGATGAGAGCAAAGCGGACCCATGTTACATGGGGCTGGTGCGTGATCAGGCGTGGCTGCACGTTTCTTCGTTTTCCGGGGATGGAGCCTCCGGTGGCGTGGTGCGCTTCGAGGTGGAGGACGTCGATGCGCTGCACGCGGAACTCGCCGGGAAGGGTGTGCGGATTGACACCGGGCCGGTGAAGCAGACTTGGGGCACCAGAGAGATGTATGTCAAGGACGCGGACGGAAACAGTGTCCGTTTCATCGAAAGTTGAATGCGCGGGCGTCTCGGCAGATTGCAGGAAGAGGACAGACAAGAATGTCTGTCCCACTCTGGCGTGATTTATTGGGCTCGATGTGATGAGATGAAGGCCGCGATTTCTTAGGGGATTCCTTTTCTATGACTTGGAAGCGCGTGGCGACGGCGGTCGTGTTGATTCCGTTTGTCGTGGGGATTGTGCTGTGGGGATCGACCGCGATTCTCGCGCTGGCCGTCGCACTGGTGACGATGCTGGCGCTGTTTGAATATTTTGCATTGGGAGATGCGATCGGGCACCGGGCGTACCGTTTTTGGACGGCGAGTTGCGCGCTTGTCGTCATTTTTGTGCAGTGGCTTGTGGCTGAAGAGGCAGCATACAGGTTATCGGGCGATCTAATCGCTTATCGCAACGTCAGATGGTTTCCCGCTGCCGCTGCCGGGCTTGAAGAGGCGTTCTTCCTGTTTGTGCTGGGTATCGCGGCGCTTACCCTTTTTACCAGGCGCCCTCGTGTAGAAGCTCTGCCGGCGGCAGGAATTAGCTCCAGCGGCCTGGTGCTGGTGGCGTTTCCGCTGTCTTATGCGGTGCGGCTACATGGAGCGGGCACACAGGGGCCGGTGCTGCTGCTGTTCGCCATGGTGATTATCTGGGTGGGAGATACGGCAGCGTATTTCGTGGGACGATCCGTGGGGAAGTACAAACTGGCGCCGCATTTGAGTCCCAATAAGACTTGGGAGGGGACTGCGGCGAGTTTAGTTGGCTCGCTGATCGTGGCGGTCGTGTTTGCGCGATTCCTGACGGTGCCGGCAGGGCATCTGCTCGGGATGGCGGCGGCGGGGAATGTGGCGGGGCAAGTGGGCGACCTGCTGGAATCGGCTTATAAGCGGAGCGCGGGGATTAAGGACTCCGGCGGCATTCTGCCGGGGCATGGCGGGGTGCTTGACCGAATCGATGCGCTTATCCTGGCAATTCCGGTTGTCTGGTATTATTGGGTATTGATCTACTCTCCCAAGTCGTAGGTCAAAAAGCTTCCAACCTACAAAAAGGAAAACGAACGGCTCCGTGAAACAGCTATCGATTTTGGGCTCGACGGGATCGATTGGGCGGCAGTGCCTTTCCGTGGTGGAGGCATTGCCGGAGAGGTTTGGTGTGGTTGCGCTTGCGGCTGGGGCGAACCTGGAAGAATTGATTGGGCAGATTGGGCGGCATCGGCCCGAGGTGGCTTCGGTTGGGGATGCCGCGCGGGCTGATGAATTGGCGCGGCTACTACGCGAAAAGGGAATCTCACAGCTTCCCGAGATTCATCATGGCCGCGAGGGAATGCTGGCGGTGGGAACGCATTCCAAGGCAGACATCGTGGTGTCCGCGGCAGTGGGCGTCGTTGGGCTGGAAGCGACGTATGAAGCGGTGAAGATGGGGAAGACCGTTGCGCTTTCGAACAAAGAAGTACTCGTCGCAGCGGGCGAGCTGGTGATGGCTGCGGCCAAAAAAGCCGGGCGCGAACTGCTTCCCGTGGATAGCGAACACAACGCCGTGCATCAATGCCTACGCGGCGGAACGCACGGAGAAGTGCGGCGACTGGTTCTGACTGCGTCGGGCGGCCCATTTCGAAAGACGCCGCTGGCGGCCCTGGCGAACGTCACGACCGAGCAGGCGCTGGCGCATCCCAACTGGCGAATGGGGAACCGCATTACCATCGATTCGGCGACGATGATGAACAAGGGATTCGAGATTATCGAAGCGCGATGGCTGTTTGGCATGCGGCCGGATCAAATCGAGGTGGTCGTGCATCCTCAATCCACTGTGCATTCCATGGTGGAATTCGTGGACGGTTCTATTTTGGCGCAACTGGGACCAACGGACATGCGCATGCCCATCCAATATGCGTTAACCTATCCAGAGCGAGTGGCATCTAATCAGGTAGCCCTGGATTGGCTAAAGCTAAAGCGCCTGGATTTTGAGAAGGCTTCGACGCGGCGGTTTCCCTGTTTGCGGCTGGCGCGCGAAGCGATGAAAAAGGGCGGCGCGTTGCCCTGCGCGCTGAATGCCGCGGATGAGATTGCGGTGGCGGCATTTCTTGAACGGCGGCTGCCGTTCCTGGGCATCCCAGAAGTGATTGAGCGCGTGCTTGGGCGAACGCCGCGCGTAAAGTTTGAAAAGATGGACGATGTGCTTACGGCTGATGCGGAGGCGCGTCGAATGGCGAGGGAAGAAGTAGAGCGGCTGGCGGTAACAGCCGCGGCGGCGTCAACAAGATAAGGAGAACCGGAGCGTATGAATTTGTTATTGGGCGTCGCCCTCGTACTGGGCTTAATGATCATGATCCACGAGTGGGGCCATTTCATTGTGGCGCGCTTGTTTGGCGTGCGAGTGGACGTCTTCTCGATTGGATTTGGCCCGCGGCTCTTTGGATGGAAGCGCGGGGCGACGGACTATCGCGTGAGCGCGCTGCCGTTTGGCGGCTACGTGCGCATGGCCGGGCAGGACTTATCCGAAGTGGATTCGAACGACGTTGCCCCAACCGGCGCGCCCGACGAATTGATGAGCAAGCCGCGGTGGCAACGGGCGCTGATTTCCTTCGCCGGACCGGCGGTCAACCTGGTTTTTCCGATTATTTTGCTCACGGGATTGTTTGTCGGGGTGGGGCTGCCGTATTCGTCCTTCTACGATTTGCCGGTGCAGGTCGTTGCCTTACCGGCGGATAAGGCCGGTCAAGCGGGCCCCTTGCAGGTGGGCGACAAGGTCCTTTCGATCAATGGCGTCCGGAATCCGACATGGGAGCAGGCCCAGAAGGCGCTCAAGCAAGCTGCTCCGGGCGAGAAACTAAAATTGGAAGTAGAGAACGCGGATAAAACACGCACTGTGGAAGTGCCCGTCACCGCTGGAGTGACGCTGGACCGGATCCTGGGCTATCCGCCGCTTCCGCCGATCCTCGATGAAGTGGCGCCTGGGACGCCTGCGGAACGGGCAGGATTGAAAGAGGGCGACCGGATTCTCGCCGTGGAGGGGCAAAAAATCCAATACTGGGGCCAGTTCAGGGAACATGTCAGCAGCTCGAACGGAAAAGCGATGAAGCTTGATGTGGATCGCAAGGGTCAAGTGATCCGCGCGGAAGTGACGCCTCAGCAAGGCGTCGCGGAATCCGGTGAAACCACGTATCAAGTAGGCGTGGCCGTGCTTGACCCAACGTCCTACCGGCGGGTTTCCTTCACGGATGGCGTTCGCGACGCCTTCGTGATGACCGGCGAGCGCACCAAAGAGACCATCGGCGTGGTGGGAATGCTGTTCAGCGGGCGTGTTTCCGTCAGGCAATTGCAAGGCGCGGTGGGCATTTCGCGCGCGGCGGGGGAAGCCGTGCGAAAAGGGCCGCTGGCGGTGATCTCGCTAATGGTCTTGATCAGCGTGAACCTGGGCATTCTCAACCTGCTGCCTATCCCCATTCTTGATGGCGGAAACATTCTTCTGCTTACGTTGGAAGGGATCCGCCGCCGCGATTTCAGTTTGGCATTCAAAGAGCGCTTCGTACAGGTCGGGTTCGTGTTTCTGTTGGTCCTCTTCGCGTACGTTATGTACAATGACGTGGTGCGGATGCTCCCGATTCATTCCTGAAGTGCCACTCCCGCACAGGCGGAGAACTGCAAATGGCTGCATCGCCGTCCCACCGGGTTTCCACTGGGGAGCGCCTCAATACTGCCGAGACAACCGGTAAGCTTCAGCAGGCTGTTGCGACACGCGGCATTCGCATGACGCGCCAGCGGCGCGTGATCCTGCAAGTGATGGATGACGCCGAACAGCACCTGGACGTGGACCAGATCCTCGAACGCGCGCAAAAAATCGATGCGGGCGTGCACCTGGTTACGGTCTACCGCACGATTGACCTTCTTAAAAAGCAAGGACTGATCGACGAGCTGGATTTGCTGCACCTGCGCGGCGACCGGCACTACTACGAAACGCACGGGCCGCGGGACCATATCCACGTGGCATGCCTGCGCTGCGGGAAAGTACGCGAGTTCGAAAGTCGGTTGTATGAACAACTGAAAGAGCAGATTGCGCGCGACTTCCACATGAAGGTAACCGTGTCACGGACGGAAGTGGGCGGCTACTGCGAAGAGTGCCTGCAAAAAATAAAAGAACAATAATCAGACAGTTTGGTGGACGGAGCGGAAGCGCCGCAGGCGGGTAAAGAATTTGTTGGCGCGCGCGATGTCGGCGGCGATCTGCTCGCGCAGCTCCTCGGGACCGCTGAACTTTTTTTCCTCGCGAAGGCGCTTCCAAAATCGCACTTCCATTCGCTTGGGTGTCCCCGCGGGCTGAGCATCGAGCAAATGTGTTTCGACGCTGAGCGACGAGCCGTTAAATGTCGGGCGCGTGCCGATGTTCGTGACGGAGCGATGACGGCGAGTTTCGCCTTCGATCCAGGCGCGCGTGATGTAGACGCCGCGAGCGGGGAGAAGTTCCTGTTCAGGGGCAAGATTCAGGGTAGGGAAGGTGAACCGGCGGCCCGTTCCCGTGCCGCTGACTACTTCGCCTGTTAGCGCGAAGGGCCGTCCCAGAAGACGCCCAGCGTGCGAAACGTCGCCTTCGGCGACTTCGCGGCGAATGATGGTGCTGGAGACTACTTCGCCGCGATGGACCACGGGGGCAACGATCACAACGTCGAACCCATGTTCTTTGCCAAGCTCGGTGAGCAGCTTCACATCGCCAGCCTGCTTGTGTCCGAAGCGGAAATTTTCGCCCACCAGAACGGCCTTTACACGAAGATCGCGGACAAGAATTTGCTCGACAAATTCGCCGGGCGACAGCCGCGCGAGATCGAGGGTGAACGGAAGGACCACAACGGCTTCGAGGCCGAGCGCGTTGAACCACTCCATGCGCTGGGCGTTGGTTGAGAGCCGCAGCGGGGCAGACTCCGGGTGAAGCACCCTTCGAGGCGAGGGATCAAACGTGAGAGCCGTGGAAACCGCATCGAGAGCACGGGCGCGCTCGACGGTGGCGCGAAGAATCGCCTGATGGCCCAGATGGATGCCATCGAAGTTGCCGATGGCCAGCACGCTGGCGTGGCCGAACGTTGCATAGCGCGAGGCCCAGGCTTGCGAAGAGGAAAAGGCCGACAACCTCGTTGACCTCGTACCCGCGGTGTCAGCGCGCAATGCTTCGGAAGCTCCGAGCTCGCGCGAGACTTCATTAGACGCTTCCGCTTCAACTTCAAATTCGAGGCCGTCGTAAGCGAGTTGCACATGAGGGAGGCCCATTTTTAGAAGGCGGTCGTTGGTCTCGGCATGCGGCAAATCGTGGGCAATATGCGTGAACCAGGCGCGGCGCGGCTTGAGCTGTTGGATGAGCGCGAGCGCTTGCTCGACGGTCTGGTGCATGGGATGTGGGATATCACGCAGAGCGTCCAGCACCAGTTCATCGAGTCCTTCCAGCAGTGCCATCGATGAGTCGGGAACCTTGCTGAAGTCGGTGAGATAGGCGGCCTGGCCAAAACGAAAGCCCAGAACCTCCATTTCGCCGTGGAGCAGAGGCACGGGAACAAATGGGATACCGAGAAGTTCAAAGGGGCTTTGAACAGTGTTGAGCGTTACGCTCGGCACGGTGCTGAGAGTTGGCTTGTCGTCGAAAACGTAAGCAAATACACGCCGGATGACGCGGAACGTTTCTTCGTTGCTATAGACAGGCAGCGCTGAGCGTTGACGAATATTGAAGGGCCGAATGTCGTCAAAACCGAGAATGTGGTCGGCATGACCGTGCGTCAGCAAGATGGCGTCGAGGCGTTCCAGTCCGATGCGGAGCGCCTGCTGGCGGAAGTCCGGTGTGGTGTCAATCAACACGTTCTGGCCGCCGCGAGAGATCAGAATAGAAGGGCGCAGCCGTTTATCGTGCGGATCGCTCGACTTGCACACGCGGCAAGGACATCCGAGCGTGGGAACACCCATGGAGGTGCCCGATCCAAGGACTGTGATTTTTAACGGAGCGGAAGGCATGTTGAGAGCATTGATACTCAATCGTTACGCGGGGCCGGGTAAGACCGCCGGGCGTTTCTTAAGGGCGGGCCTTCGCTTTGGCTTTGGCGGCCTCGGCCGCAACCGCCTGATTGACTTCGAGATAGGTCATTTTGAGCTTTCCCAGAAGGTCCAGGAGCAAAGTGTCCTCTTCCGGCGAAAGATTGCCCTTGGTCTTTTCGTGCAAGGCATCAAGCATGTCGATCAGTTCGCGCGCGGCCTCGGGATCAATCATGGGCTGGCCGGTGTGCGGGTCGGCGTAGGCGCCTAGCACCATAGCCGCGTTGCTCCCCAGCATGCGGACGAGGTTTTCAAAAGCGGCGACGCGTTTGGGAGTTTCCGCCGGAGGAGGAGTAGCCGCTGTTTTGGGAGGTTGGGGCGGCGCGGCAGGAATCTTTGCCGCCTCCCGTTTGGCCTCCCGCTCTTCTTCCTCGACGACTTCCTTGCGCAATTCCCCTTCGGGGGTAAAAGGGCGACGGTCGATGACGCGAAATGCTTCTTCCGGTTTATGGTCGGACAAGGTACTTTCCCCAGCGATTAGTCTAGCTTGCAGTTTATCACGGGTTGGCCGCTCAAGTCGCTCTAGGTGCGCCACGCTTCAGATTTTTCAGATCAGATTTTTCAGATGCTTGTCAAAGGCGTGGTTGCACCGTAAAGTGGAACGTTTGATTCCGCATGGAAACAGTTGAAAGAGCAATGCCTACACGCAAGAAGCACACGGCGAAAGCCAGAAAACCGCCTTGCAAAAGCACGAAAGCGAAGTCAAAGCAACTGACGCCAGGCCAATGGTTTGAAAAGCTCGTCGCAGTCCAAGCCAGGTTGCGGGCACCGAACGGGTGCCCGTGGGACCGCGAGCAGACGCATCGATCACTGCGGACGTATCTCATCGAAGAAACCTACGAAGTTCTGGAAGCCCTGGAAAGCGGGAACGACGCGAAATTTGCAGAAGAAATGGGCGACCTGCTTTTGCAGATTGTCTTTCATTCGCAGATTGCCCGAGAAGAAGGCCGCTTTACAGTGGCCGAAGTCATTCGCGAAATCCACGACAAGATGATCCGACGCCATCCCCATGTGTTCGGAGAAACGCGCGCGAAAGACTCCGCCGAGGTGCTGAGAAACTGGGAACAGATCAAGGCCGAAGAGCGGCGTGCTAGTGGCAACAAAGGCAATTCCAAGCCCGGCGACGATCTGTCAAAGGAGACCTCCTCGCTGGATGGCGTCTCCCGTGCGCTGCCCGCGACGCTGGAAGGCTTTCAACTGACTCGCAAGGCTTCGCGCATTGGCTTCGACTGGAAAGACGCAGGCGGCGTTTTCGACAAAATGCAGGAAGAAACGGAAGAGCTGAAGAAAGCGTTGAAGGAAGCAGATCATTTGAAGACGGAAGAGGAGCTAGGCGACTTGCTCTTTGCCGCGGTGAACCTCTCGCGATTCTTGAAGGTGGACCCGGAAATCGCGCTTAAGAAGGCCAACGCGAAATTCGGCCGACGATTCCGCGCCATGGAGAGGCTGGCCCGGGAAAATGGCAGGGAGTTCAGAGACCTTCCGCGCGAGGAAATGGAAGCGTTCTGGAACGCCGCGAAAGAGTCCGAAGGGAAGACGCACTTGCCGAAAATGAGCGGAGTGCAGACGAAAAGATGAGCCACGGGATCATCGTCCGGAAATGCGAGAGTCTCGATGAGTTTCATCGTTGCATGGACCTTCAGCGTGAGATTTGGGGGGAAGCCGACCTGGAGGTTGAGCCGGTCACGATGTTTGTGGTTGCCGCGCATACCGGCGGGGAAGTCCTGGGCGCATTCGATGGCGACCGGCTGGTGGGCTACACGCTTGCCGTGGTCGGACTGCGCAGCCGCGTTCCTTACCTTCACTCCCACATGACCGGCGTGCACAGCGACTATCGCGACCGCGGCGTTGGCCGCATGTTGAAGCTCTTTCAGCGCAGCGAAGCCCTGGGCCGCGGGATTCGCCTGGTTCAATGGACGTTCGATCCCCTCGAGCTGCGCAACGCGCACTTCAATTTGAACCGGCTAGGCGCCCTCTGCAGGGAATATCAGCCGAATTTATACGGCGTCACAACCAGCCCGTTGCACCGCGGATTGGAGACCGACCGGCTGCTGGTCGAATGGCATCTGGATTCACCACGCGTGGTGGCAGCTATCGAGAATCTCATCAAAGATCCGGTCGAGGCTCCGGCCGTTATCGAATTGCCGGCGGAACTGGAGCGCTGGCAGCGGGAAGATTCCCCACAAGTCGGCATGGTTCAGAGGCGTCTGCGCGAAGAGTTTATGAAATGGTTTGCCAAGGGTTACGCGGCAATCGCTCTGCGAACTGGGCCAGGAAGCCGGGCGTATCTGCTTACTCCCTGGAGCGACTTCTAGGAAGGGTGCACCGAGCAAGCATGCGAATAGGCGAGATCACTTTGCAGGAAATACGGATGAAGCTGGTGGCTCCGTTTGAAACCAGTATGGAGCGCACGGAAGCGCGCCGCATTCTGCTGGTGCAGGCGAACGTGGACGGCGTCACCGGTTGGGGCGAATGCGTCGCGGGCGAATCGCCATACTACAGCCCGGAAATGGTTGATACGGCGTGGCTCATCCTTCGTGATTTTCTTTGGCCATTGAGCAAGGGGAAGGAATTCGCGTCAGCCGGAGAAGTGTGGGATTTGCTCGCTCGCGTTCGCGGACACAACATGGCCAAGGCTTCGCTGGAGGCAGCGGTGTGGGATGCCGAAGCCAAACAAAAAGGCGTTCCACTTTCAAAATTGATTGGCGGGGTTCGCGAGGAGATCGCCTGTGGCGTCTCGGTCGGAATCAAGGAATCGCTGGATGAACTTGCCGCGGCGGTGCAAAAGGAACTGGCTGCCGGCTACCAGCGCATCAAGATAAAGATCAAGCCAGGGAAAGACCTGGAGCTGGTGCGACGCTTGCGCCAGGATTTTCCGCGCATCAAGTTGATGGTTGACGCCAACTCCGCCTACACCTTGAACGACTGGCCGCTGCTCAAACAACTCGAAGGCTTCTACCTGATGATGATCGAGCAGCCGCTCGGCTGGGACGATCTCTACAGCCACATCGAACTGCAGAAAAAGCTGGACACGCCGATCTGCCTGGACGAGTGCATCCACTCGGAAGAGCAGGCACGCGCCGCTATCGAGTTGGGCGCCTGCAAAATCATCAACATCAAGCTCGGCCGCGTCGGCGGCTACACGGTGGCGCGGCGCATCCATGATCTTTGCCAGCAGCACGGGATTCCTGTGTGGTGCGGCGGGATGCTGGAATCCGGCATCGGTCGCGCGCACAATATCGCCCTTTCGACCCTGTCCAATTTCATACTCCCCGGCGACTTGAGCGCCAGCAAACGGTATTGGGAGGAAGAAATTATCCATCCCGAAGTTACCGTGTCACCCCAGGGCACCATTCGCGTGCCAACTGCCCTGGGGATTGGATTCGAACCGCGCCTCGACCGTATTGACAAACTTACCGTGCGGAAAGAACGCCTGGCCTGAAAGGTGATCGTCGAAACCTCCAGCGGACGAGCGCCCGGTCGTATCGTCCTTGGCGCTTCGATCGCTCTTGTCATTGTCATTTGGGCGGTCAATTTCATCGCGGCGAAAATTGGGCTGCGATCTCTGCCGGCGGCGACGCTGGCGTCTTTCCGCGTCGTGTTAGCCGGCGCGATGATGCTCCCTTTCTACAGGTTCTGCTCCCGTCTGCCGGCCTTTGCCGAAGCGGCCGAGAGCCGACGGCGCAAGCTTACGCTCGGCGATCTCTGGACTTTTCTCTACATGGGCTTCATCGGCGTAGTGATGAATCAGGTTTGCTTCACCGTTGGATTGCGGTATACGTCGGTCAGTCACGCGGCCGTGATCGTGGGGATGGGGCCGATCTATACGCTGATCCTTGCGGTGCTCCTCCAATTGGAGAAAGCTACGTGGCGCAAAGCGATAGGCATGGCCATTGCGTTTGCCGGCATTGCGGTGCTGGCATCGGAGAATGGTATTTCTGCGCACTCGCCGTCGGCGCTGGGTGATGCCATCACCATGACCGGCTCGATTGGTTTCGCAATGTACGCGGTGCTAGGGAAACGCCTGGGAGGTCATTACGACCCGTTGACCATGACGGCGTTCAGCCACTATGCGGGAGCGGTGATTGTCCTGCCCGTGGCCGTGTATCGAGCGGTCATGCTCGGCTCTGCGGAGCAATGGCGCGCCATCGCGTGGACCGGCTGGGCCGCGATGTTGTATATGGCGGTCTTCAGTTCGGCGATGGCTTATGTCTTTTACTTCTGGGTGCTGCGATATATGGAAGCCTCCCAATTGAGCGCCTTCACGTATCTCTTGCCGGTGGTTGCGACGATTCTTGGAATTGTGTGGCTTGGCGAAAAAGGGTCGTGGGGACAGGTACTCGGCGGAGTTCTTGCGCTCAGTGGCGTTTATTGGATGGAGTCGGGCCGGGCCTCTGTCGTGAGAACTGTTGCGGCTCCGTAAACTCCACCTGCCACCATCGTTGACGCAGCTCCGATTCAACACCTACTATTAGTGCAAATCAGCCCTGATCTCTCGATGACATCCCCTCACCATGCATACGAGAAGGCAGGCTCCTAGAGCGACCGCCATACGCGGCAGCTGACTTTCGGTTAGAGAGGTCACCGTTCATGAGGGCCAAGCTCGCGATCGCCGGAGTGTTGCTCGCCCTTGCGGGTGCTGGATTCTACTGGTATTCGCACCGCGGAACAAAACTTTCCGAAACCGACACGATTCTGATTGGGGATTTTGCGAATGCCGCCGGCGATCCTGTATTTGATGGCACGCTCCGGGAAGCGCTGGCCGTTAGCCTGGCCCAATCACCGTCACTGAATCTCATCTCGGTTGAAAAAGTCAGTGAAGCGCTTCGATCCATGGGTCGCCCGGTCGAAACACCCATCACGCGCGATCTTGCACCCCGGCTATGCCAGCGCCTCGGCGCGACCGTTTATCTGGCCGGAAGTATCGCCAAAGAGGGGAGCGGTTATGCGTTGAAGCTGGACGCGACGCAATGCTCTACCGGCGACGCCGTTGCGAGCGTGAACAGTGAGGCTGCAAATAAAGGCGAAGGATTACACGCGCTTGGAGTTGCCGCGGCCGAGCTTCGCGGGAAATTCGGCGAGGATCCGGCCTCGTTAAGAAATTTCAATTTGCCCCTCGAACGCGCCACGACTGCTTCCCTGGATGCCCTGGCCGCTTTCACGGAAGGACGCCGGCTGGTACGCGATAAAGGCGCAATGGACGCCGTGCCCGCTCTGAAGAAGGCCGTGGAGATGGACTCCAAGTTTGCTCTGGCGCACTCCAATCTTGCGGTCGCCTATTACAACCTCAACCAGAACGCTCTGGCCGCCGATCACATTCGGCGGGCTTTCGAGGCGGCGGACCGCCAAACGCTGCGTGACCGCCTGCATATCACCACGCTGTACTACGACCTGGCTACGGGAGACGTTCAAAAGGCTATCAAGAGCTACAAGGAGTGGATCCAACTTTATCCCCGCGACGACATTGCGAAAGGCAATTTGTCCTCGGAATATTTTTTGATTGGAGACTACGACGAAGCCGCCGTTTGCGCGCAACAGGCGCTACGCCTCGACCCGGGAAGCGCCGCGTGGTACGAGAATCTGGCAACTGCTTACATCGCTCTGCAGCGCCTGGAAGAAGCCCAGAACATACTGAACCAGGCATTCGCGCGCAAGCTGGATGACCCTTCCATGCATGCCGATCTTTATGCCCTGGCCTTCTTGCGCAGCGAACCCGCCGGCATGGAGCGCGAGATGGTTTGGTCCGCCGGCAAGCCGGGCGGAGAAGACACCATGCTGGCTCTCCAGGCGGACACGGAAGCGTACGCGGGACATGTGCAAAAGGCCCGCGAACTTTCCCGCCGGGCTGTCGAGGCCGCGCAGGGGGCACAGCTCAACGAACCTGCAGCCATCTGGCAGGGAATTGCGGCGTTGCGGGAAGCGGTGTACGGCAACGTCGAGGAAGCTCGCAAGGGCGCGGACAAGGTTCTCGATCTCGCGCCGAAGAGCCGCGACGCTCAGATTCTGGCAATCCTGGTGCTGACACGTATTGGCGATCTGCGGCGCGCGCAGACCATGCTGGACGATCTGGCGGCTGCCAACATCACCAATACGATTGTGCAATCCGCCTGGGTGCCGGCGATTCGCGCGCAGGCCGAGATGGCCGGACAAAAGCCAGTAAAAGCCCTGGAGCTGCTCGATCTTGTGAAGCCTTACGAGCGCGGGCAACTCATTGGGAACTTGAGCTACTCGTGCATGATCCCGGTCTACCTGCGCGCGGAAGCGTATCTGGGCGCGAAACGAGGCCCACAAGCCGTGGCGGAATTCCAAAAGTTGGTTGATAGCCGGGGAGTCGTGGGCAACTGCTGGTCCGGCGCGCTGGCCCACTTAGGTCGGGGCCGCGCACAGGCGTTGTCAGGATCAACGAATGCAGCTCGAGCCTCCTACCAGGAATTCTTCTCCCTTTGGAAGAACGCTGATCCCGATGTCCCGATCCTAAAGTCTGCGCGCGCCGAATTCGCCAAGCTGAAATAGGCAATCCAAGCTATTCCATTCCAACCCGGATTTTGCTAATGGTGGCGCGAACTTCGCTTTGATGGAAGAATAGCGCCGGTCTTTTCAGACCACTAATTCATTTGGCGGCGCGAAGATCGGCTGTCGAGGAGGCAAGACTTTGCCAGGCATTCCTTTGCGAAATGGCGGCCCGGCGGCGCGAATTGCTGTAATTCCCGGCGACGGCATCGGGGCGGAAGTTACGCCCCAAGCCGTCAAGGTGCTGAAGGCTGTGGCCGCACCCGGCAAGCGGACAATCGAATTCGTCGAGTTCGACTGGAGCGCGGACAAGTATCTTCGCGAAGGCGTTTCATCGCCCCCGGGCACCGTCGAGATGCTCCGCGACGAGTTTGACGCCATTCTTTTCGGCGCGCTTGGCGACCCGCGGGTGCCTTCCAATCAGCACGCCGCCGATATCCTGCTGGGCCTGCGGTTCAAGCTCGACCTGTACGTCAACGCCAGGCCCGTGGAACTCCTGCACGATCGCCTGACGCCGCTGCGCGACCGTACGGAAAACAACATCCGCCTGATGGTCTTTCGCGAAAACACCGAGGGCCTCTACGTAGGCATTGGGGGATTCTTTAAGAAAGGCACGGCTGACGAGATTGCCGTTCAGGAGGACGTGAACTCCCGCAAAGGCGTGGAGCGCATTATCCGTTATGCGTTCGAATACGCGCGCAAGAACGGCCTGAAGCGCGTGTGCATGAGCGATAAATCCAACGCCATGACCTTCGCGCACGACCTCTGGCAAAGGGTCTTTAAGGAAGTCCGCCAGGAGTATCCGGACGTCGATTCGCGGCACTTGTACATTGACACCTTGGCGATGGAACTCGTGCGCGACCCGAGTCAGTTCGACGTTATCGTGACGTGCAATCTCTTTGGCGACATTATCAGCGACCTGGGCGCGCAGCTCGCGGGCGGACTTGGCCTTGCGCCGTCGGGAAACATACACCCGGGCAAGACTTCACTGTTCGAGCCGGTACACGGCTCCGCTCCGAACATTGCCGGAAAGGGAATCGCCAACCCATTGGGATCGGTCCTCACTGCGGCGATGATGCTGGAGTTTCTCGGCTGGAAGCCGGAAGCTGCCGCCCTTCGCACCGCCGTGAGGGCGGCTTTGCGGGAGAACTACGTTACGCCGGACCTTGGCGGCAATAAGCGCACAGTAGAGGTGGGCGATTGGCTAGCCGCCAAATCCGTCGAGGCACTCGCCCGGCAATAGTAGGTTAATGCTTCAACTCCTTGAGCACGGCAACGTAACAGCTTTTCGCGAGGTCACCTTCGATTTTGATCTTGGTTCCAACATAAAGTAATACTTGAACTCGCCGGGCCTGTCCTATTTACCGTCGCCTCACCATCGTGGTGAGCAGCATTCCTAGCAGGAATCCACCGACGTGAGCCCACACGGCTACCCCTCCTGTGACCTTGACGCCTAACGTGCTGAGTCCTGCAAGAAATTGCATGACATACCACAAGCCCAGGAAGACTACGGCTGGCACAGGCAAAGGGAAGATGAAAACAAGAGTAAGGATGCGGGCTCGCGGATAGAGAAGCATATAAGCGCCCATCACGCCAGATATGGCCCCGCTGGCGCCTACCGCTGGGATATTGGAGTAGAAATTGAAAAGCACGTGCAGCAGGCCCGCGCCGATTCCGCAGACCAGATAAAAAAAGAAATAACCTAAATGCCCGAAGAAATCCTCGACATTGTCCCCGAAGATCCACAGGAAGAGCATGTTTCCGGCGAGATGCAGAAAGCCGGAATGGAGAAACATGCTCGTTACCAAGGGCAGGAAAGAGACTTCAAAGCTGGCGTGCCCCGCAAGGAAGGCCGGAAAACGGGATGGGACCGTGGAATAGGAAAGGAGCAGGGCGTCGAAGGCGCGACGCGGAATCGTGGCTTCAAGACCCACCTGGTAGAGAAATGCCACGACGTTGGCGAGAATCAGCGTGATATTCACGAAGGGATAAGTGCGCGAGGGATTGAGGTCCTTGAGCGGGATGAACATAGGTTGAGGTCCGCAGCAGAGTAGCGAAACGCGCGGGAAATGAAAAGGGCAGATGAACGGTGCGCAGCGTCCGATAATGTTGCCTGGAGAAAACTGCTAGTTAACAGAATAATTCCAGGGCCGTAATCTCCTCCATTTGCAGACCTTGCGCCGTCTTGTGCGGGAAAATCCGGCGGAAGGAGACGCGAAATTCAATTCCAACGGTAGTGCCCGCTTGATTTGGCGAGAAATCTTCCACCAGAACATTGCGCGATGAGTGCGCGTGTGGTAATTACAATAGCTCTGCGTGTGCACGCGCTTCGGACGGCACGTTCCAGTTTGTCCGGCGCAGCGTCGGCGCGCCGACTGCTCATGCCTGCGCGGGAAACGGAAGCCATCATCCTGAAGACATTTCCCCTGGGCGAGGCGGACCGCCTGGTGAGCTTTCTGGGGCGCTCCTCGGGACGGGTACGCGGTGTAGCTGCAGGGGCGCGTCGGCTGAAGAACCGCTACGGCTCGACGCTCGAGGTTCTCTCTCACGTCCAAATATGGTACGTCGAGAAGGAAACGCGCGAACTGGTGCGCATCCAGCAGGCAGAATTGTTGGAGTCTTTTCATAAAGCCCAGAGCAATTACGGCCTGAGCACCGGACTGGCGGTGATTAGCGAGATTTCGGAGCTGATTCTGCCGGAGCATGAAGTTTCTGAGGCCATGTTCCGACTGATCCTGCTGGCAACGCGGGAAGTGGAGCGCACCGGCGATTGGGCTTTGCCGCTGAGCTACTTCGTGTTCTGGGCGGTGAGGCTAGGCGGCTGGCTGCCACGTTTCGACCGCTGCGTCGCTTGCGGCAAGTCCTTTGGCTCGCAGGCCGCTTTTTACGACGCGCACCAGGCCGGCCTTTCTTGCGAGAAGTGCCGCCGTCCTGGAATGAAACCGATGCACTTGGAAGCAAGGAACCTTGCGGAACGCTTCGCGGGCGAGCGGCTGGACCGCATCGAGTACGCGGAGTCCATAGAAACTAGCGTCGGGGAATTGCGCGAGGCGGGGCTGGCCTGGATCGAAAATCATGTGGAACGGCGGTTAGCGACGCGCGAGCTTTTGGAGACGACTTGAAATCTAAAGTAAAACTTGAGAAAAAACCGAAGGGTCTCAGCTTTCAGGATTTGATTCTGCATCTCTCGCAGTTTTGGGTGAAGCAAGGTTGCGTGTTGCAACAGCCCTATGACGTGGAAGTGGGCGCCGGCACCATGCATCCGGAGACTTTCCTGCGCGTGCTTGGACCGCATGCTTATCGCGTCGGATATGTTCAGCCCAGTCGTCGGCCCGCCGACGGTCGCTATGGCGAGAATCCCAATCGCCTGTACAAGCATTCCCAGTTTCAAGTAATTCTAAAGCCGTCACCGGTCGACGTGCAGGACATCTACCTCAAGAGCTTGGACGCCATCGGCATCAACCTGAAGGAGCACGATATTCGGTTTGAAGAAGACAACTGGGAATCTCCGACGCTGGGTGCGTGGGGCATTGGCTGGCAAGTACTACTTGACGGCCTGGAAATCACACAGTTCACGTATTTCCAGCAGAGCGGCGGGATTGACCTTGACCCCATATCCGTAGAACTCACCTACGGACTCGAACGCATCTGCGCGTTTCTTCAGGGTGTGGAGAGCGTCTACGACCTGCGCTGGTCCGAAGACAAAACTTATGGGGATATCCGCTTGATGGAAGAGCAGCAATTCTCCGAATACAGCTTCGATCGCAGCGACGCACCCGCGATTCGCTCCGAATTTGAATTGCACGAGAAGCAGGCCAAGGAGCTCCTCGACGGTTTCAAGGGCGTGGAAGGGAAGGAACGAGTACGTTATCCGCTTCTTGCAGCTTATGACCATTGCCTTAAGTGCTCGCAACTCTTCAACCTGTTGGACGCCCGTGGCGTAATCTCCACGACAGAGCGTGCCGCCCTCATGGCCCGCGTGCGAACCATTGCTTGCCGGACCGCTGCGGCCTATCTTTCACAAATTGGCGGGGCTTCCTCCCAGCGCGAGGCACGGGCATGAAAGCACCCGCTGCAGAGAAGCGCGTCGAACTCCTGTTTGAAGTCGGGTGCGAAGAAATCCCGGCAGGGATGCTTCCAAAAGCCGCTGAGGAGTTCCGCACGAACATCGAGAAACTCCTGACCGCCGAGAATCTCGCTGATGGCGTATCGGTGGAGACTTTTAGCGCGCCTCGTCGCCTTACTGCCTGGGCCCGTGGACTCCGTGCCAAGCAAGCGGATGTCGAGATGGAGGTGACCGGCCCGCCCAAGTCCGTGGCGTACGATTCCGTCGGCGCGCCGACACGGGCCGCGCAGAGCTTCGCTGAGAAGCAGCGTGTGCACGTCAGCGATCTTTACCTGGTCCAGACGCCCAAGGGCGAATACCTGGCCGCCAAACAGATCAAGCTGGGAAGGACTGCCGAGCAAATCCTCGTCGGCATCCTCCCCCGCGCAGTGCACGATCTCACCTGGCCGCGCTCCATGACCTGGACGGGCCTTGACGGTCCGCGCTTCATTCGCCCTATCCGTTGGATCGTCGGCGTGCTCGACGGCAAGCCGCTGAAACTTTCTGTGGCCGGCATCGCCGCCGGCCGCACCACCCGCGGCCACCGGTTTCTTGGCTCGAGCGCCATTCCCGTCAGCAACTTCCTGGACTACGAGAAGCGGCTCCAGAAAAACGGCGTGATCGTTCGGCCCACCCAGCGGCAGGAAAAAATCGCCGCGGAACTCGAGGCGCACGCCAAAAAGGGAAGCTACCGGATTCACGAAGACACAGCGCTTCGGAAGCTGGTGGCTTATCTCAACGAATACCCCACGGTCATTCAGGGCAATTTCGATCCGGCCTTTCTGAGCCTGCCGGACGAGATCCTGGTCACGGTCATGCGCGACCACCAGAAGTATTTCGCCGTGGAGAAAAAAAGCGGGGAATTGGCGCCGCACTTCTTAGCGGTCATCAATTTGGTTAAAGACTCCAAGGGACTGATCCGCGCCGGACATGAACGTGTCCTTCGCGCCCGATTCGCTGACGCGCAGTTCTTCTGGCAGGCGGACCAGAAATGTCGGCTCGCCGACTATTTGCCAAAGCTGGAGCGCGTTACGTACGAATCGCGTCTGGGTAGCTATCGCGACAAGGTCGAGCGCATCCGCACCATGGCCCGCTGGTTCACGGAGCAATGGTTCAATCTGGGCATGGCGCTTGCCCATGTCGCCGAAGCCGATCGCGCCGCGGAACTCGCCAAGTGCGACCTCGCCACGGAAATGGTGCGCGAATTCACCGAGCTTCAGGGCATCGTCGGGGGACTGTACGCCCGCGCTCAAGGCGAATCCGACGAGATCGCCGACGCTATCTACGATCACTACCGTCCGGTCGGGCTGGATGATCCCATCCCGCGAAATCTGACGGGCTGCGCCGTCGCGCTTGCGGACAAGCTGGACTCCGTGGTGGGCTGTTTTGCCGTGGGCGTGATTCCCACCGGATCGAGCGATCCCTACGCCTTGCGCCGCGCTGCTTTGGGAATCGTCAAGATTATTCTGGAGAAGAAGCTACCCGTATCACTTTCCCTGGCAATTGGGGCCGCGTCAAAGGCGCTGTTGACGCACAAGCCCAAGCGTGGTGTCACGCCCGATCAGGAAACGAAAATCCTTGACTTCATTCTCGACCGTGCCAAATATGTCTTTCGTGAACGAGAAGGTTTCGGCTACGACGAGGTTAGCGCCGTTTTTCGTGCCGGCGCCGATGATCTGGTGGACGCGCAGAAGCGCCTGGTCGCGCTGCGAGCTATTCGCAAGTCCAAGAACTTCGAACCGCTGGCCGTCTCCTTCAAGCGCATTCGCAAAATTCTGGAAAAGGCCAACGTGGCGCCCGGCAATTCTCTCCATTTGAATCCGGAGCTGTTTGAGAATGCCGCGGAACGCGGACTCCATTCCGCGGTCCGAGAGGCCGCCTCAAAAGTGCAGACGCAGAAACGTGCAGGGAAATACCTAGAGGCGCTGGAGACCATTGCCGGCCTCCGAAAGGCCGTCGATCATTTTTTTGACGGCGTCATGGTGATGGCGGAAAACGAAGCCGTGCGAAATAACCGTCTGGCGTTGCTCGCGGAATTACTGCGTGAGTTCACGACGGTCGCTGATTTTTCTGAAATTGGCGGTGAAGAACGGCGCTAGAAATTCTCAAGTATTACTTGAACTGACTTAAAGTCGGCGTGCCGACAGTTTCTGCGGCCGCCGCTGCGGAATGGCGATAGCAGCAAGCGTTCCACAACTCCAATCTAAGGACAGCGAGGCGTACAGTGAAAAAATGGGTGTACTTTTTCGGTGCCGGCAAAGCAGAAGGTGACGGAACCTGGCGCGATCTCCTCGGAGGCAAAGGCGCCGGTCTCGCCGAGATGACCAAGATTGGGTTGCCGGTCCCCGCCGGCTTTACTATCTCCACGGAGGCCTGCGATTACTTTTACAAGAACGGCAAGAAATATCCCCCCGAGATGAAGAAACAAGTTGCCGACAATGTCGCCAAGCTGGAGCGCACCACGAAAAAGAAACTTGGCGACCCGAAGAATCCACTCCTCGTCAGCGTACGTTCGGGTTCTGCCCGCTCCATGCCCGGAATGATGGAGACGATTCTCAATCTCGGCCTGAACGACCGCTCTGTCGCAGGTCTCGCCTCCACAACCAGGAATGAGCGTTTCTCTTATGACGCCTACCGCCGCTTCGTGCAAATGTATTCGACTGTCGTCATGGGAATGTCCAAGGAGGACCTCGAGCACCGCCTGCGCGCGCTGAAAGGCCGGCTAGGTGTCAAGGAAGATACCGCTGTGCCCGCCAGCGGTTGGAAAGAATTGGTGGCTGAATACAAAGCCTACTTTCGCATGGAGTCCGGGAAAGATTTTCCGGACGACCCGATCGACCAGTTGTGGGGAGCAATCGGCGCGGTCTTCGGTTCCTGGATGGCGGAGAAGGCCGTGACTTATCGCCGCGTCGAGAAAATTACTGGCTTGCTCGGGACGGCCGTCAACGTTGTCCAGATGGTCTTCGGAAACACCGGCGACACCTCGGGCACAGGCGTCTGTTTCACGCGTGATCCGAGCTCCGGCGGGAAGATCTTTTACGGCGACTACCTGGTGAACGCCCAAGGCGAAGACGTGGTCGCCGGCATTCGCACTCCCATGCCTCTAAGCGAAATGCAAAAGACCATGCCCAAGGTTTACGCGCAGCTCGAGAAAGTTCGAGTAAAACTTGAGAAACACTACCGCGACATGCAGGACATGGAGTTCACTGTCGAGGACGGCAAGCTGTACATGCTGCAGACACGCACGGGCAAGCGCACGCCCGCTGCCGCGTTCCGCATCGCGGTCGACATGGCTAACGAAAAACTCATCACCAAGGAAGAAGCCCTTCTGCGCGTCAAGCCCGAAGATATCGAGCGCCTCTTCTACCCGGTGATCGATGGCAAAGTCGACAGGAAGGCTCTGGCGTCGAAAATCCTGGCGACCGGCATCAATGCCGTTCCCGGCGCCGCAGTAGGAAAAGTCGTTTTTTCCGCGCAGAAAGCGGAAGAGTGGGCCGAACGCGGCGAGAAAGTCATCCTGGTTCGTCGTGAAACAAGTCCGGAGGATGTTGGTGGCATGGCCGTGGCACAGGGCATTCTGACGGCCACCGGCGGCAAGACTAGCCACGCCGCAGTCGTCGCGCGCGGCTGGGGCAAGTGCTGTGTGGTTGGCGCGGAAAAACTGAACATCGACTACAAAGCGCTAGCGATGTCCACGAACGGCAGAGTCGTGAAGGAAGGGGATTGGATTACGCTGGACGGCAGCGCAGGGGTGGTTTACACCGAGGCGATGCCTCTGGTGGTTCCCCAGCTCCCCAAGTCCTACGAAACACTTATGAAGTGGGCCGACGAGACGCGGCGGCTGCGCGTCCGTACAAACGTCGACACTCCTCAAGATGCACGTAAGGCCATCGAGTTCGGAGCGGAGGGCATCGGCCTCTGCCGCACGGAGCACATGTTCTTCACGGACTTCGAGCAGCCGGAGAGGAGCCATGAGCGTCAGCGCGCCATTCAGGAAATGATCCTGGCGGACAACAGGGAAGCGCGCGTCAAGGCTCTCGACAAACTGCTGCCGTTCCAGCGCCGCGATTTTGTCGGCATATTCAAAGCTATGGACGGCTTACCGGTCACCATCCGGCTGATTGACCCGCCCCTTCACGAGTTCGTCCCGCACGAGCGCGCCAAGCAAGAAGAGCTAGCGCGAGATTTGAAGATCGATGTCGAGACTGTCGCCCGTCGCGTGGAGCAATTGCATGAAGCCAACCCCATGCTTGGCCATCGTGGCTGCCGCCTGGCCATCACTTATCCCGAAATTCTCGAGATGCAAGTGCGCGCCATCATCGAAGCAGCTATCGAATGTCAAAAATCGGGAAGTAAAGTATTACCTGAGATCATGCATCCGCTTACTCTGGACCGCAAGGAACTCTCCATTCTCGAGCAAGCCACGCGGCGCGTTGCGGAAGATCTGATCAAGAAATCCGGCGTGAAGCTGAATTATCTGGTGGGAACCATGATTGAGTTGCCGCGCGCGGCATTGATGGCAGGGGAGATTGCCGAAGTAGCGGAGTTTTTCTCGTTCGGCACCAATGACCTGACGCAAACCACGATGGGACTGTCCCGCGATGACGCCGGGCGCTTCCTGCCGGACTACGTGGACGAGAAGAAAGCCGCCGTTTTTGCTGCGGATCCCTTCCAGTCACTCGACATCAAGGGCGTCGGGACACTGATGCGGTGGGGCATCGAGCAGGGCCGCAAGACACGCCCTAAGCTCAAGATCGGTATCTGCGGCGAACACGGCGGCGACGCGGACAGCGTGAAGTTTTGCCATCAAGTTGGCATGGACTACGTCAGCGCCTCTCCGTTTCGCGTTCCCATTGCCCGATTGGCCGCAGCTCAAGTAATAGTTGAAGAAAGGGAAGCGCAGAAAAAGAAACGAAAGTAGCGAAAGGATCTGGCTCAACTCAATCGAAAGTAATACTTGAAGTCGTCGGCGTAGAGACATTTTCATCCGCTGGGTCGCCGGCGACTTTCCTACGTCGGCATTTTGAAGAAAAAGTACATGCCCAGGAAAAAGAAAATGATGTCTGGCGACCATCCGGCCAGAAACGGCGGAAGCTGCCCAACCGCGCCCATGGTCTCCAGCAGCGCAGCGATCGCCCAGTAGGCAACTCCGATTGCCACTCCCAGCGCCACACCGCCAAGCGCACCGCGTGTCCCCACCAAGAAAGCGAACGGCATCGCCAGCAGCATGCTCACAGGAGCCATCAGCGGATAGCCCATCTTCTTGTGCCATTGCACAGTCAAAGTTGCAACGTCGAATCCCGCCCGGTGCAACCCATCTATGTAACTCCGCAGTTCCCGCCAACTCATCTGGAAGGCCTGTTTAACTTCACGGTTAAAGTAACTGGGCGGCTCGGTGAGTTCCGGCAGCGAAGTAACCGGCGGCAAATGCTCGTACCGGACAATCGTGCCATCCGCGAAATCCCGCACCCAGCTCCCTTCGAGAACCCAAACTTTCTGCGTCTCGGACCAGCGCGCGCGCGAAGCAAAGACGCGGCGGCGCACCTGAAAAGTCGCCGGGTCGACCTCCAGCACTGTGAGCCCGCCAAAAAGGTTCTGGGTGGGGTCGAAGAGATCGTAATTATAAATCTTCGAGTTCTCCCCAAAGATCCAGCGCTGCGGGTGAGTGTAGGTCTGCGGCGGGCGGCCCTTAATCAGGTTATGAAGCGCGTCCTGCCGCTGGTTGGCGTAAGGCAAATACGTGTCGTCCAGCACGATCATAGTTACGGCCAACGTCAGACCCGCAAGAAGCAGGGGCGCTGCCAGCCGGTACATGCTAATCCCGCTGGCTTTAATGGCTACGATTTCATTGTTCTTGCTCATGATCCCCAGCGTCACGAGAACGGCCACCAACGCACCCAACGGTGCGAGCTGATAGAGCAGATAAGGAGCAAGGTAGCGGAAATAATCGACCACGATCAAAAAGGGAACGCGATGGCGGGCAATGTCGTCGAGCAGCTCGAAGAACGTGAAGGTCTCAAACAGAAAAACGAACGTAGCCATCAGGAGCGCGAAATAATAAAGGAACCGCCGCAAGACGTAGATATCGATCAATTGCGGGAAGCTTCCGCTGGACCGCGTCATGATTTCCTGTGATACCCGCTCGCCGTTCACCCCATTTGCCGTAGCGGCCCTTGCGCGAGCCTGCGCTCTGCGGCGGCGCAGCAGACGTTTTCTGGATTTGAGATAAGCGATCGGACGCACCCAGTGGCTTTCGCCTCTAAATTGCTCCATCCGCGGCAATAGCGCCAGCCCCAGTGCGACAAGAAAAGCATTTGCAATCCAGATTCCCGCGGCGGGAGTCAGCGCGCCTTCCCGCGCAAGATTCGCCCCCAATCCAGATAACAAGTAATAGGAAGAAATCAGGATTATCGCGAGTAACGATCCCGCCGCCCGGCCGCCGCGCCGCGGTTGCGCGCCAAGCGGCACGGCAATCAGCGCGAAGGCAAGGCAAGCAATCGGAAATGCAAACCGGCGGTGAAGTTCCACGCGGGCTTCGCGCCAGCCCGGGCCGTGATCGTTATACAGTTCGCGAATCGAGCGTTCGGGATTGTTGAGCTGTCGCGGCTCGGCGGATGCCAGGCCGCTGAACTCAATCGGCCAGTCGCTTTGCCCAAACGCCGTTACCGAGTAGTGGTCGGCATCTACACGCGAGAATTCATGCGTCGTGCCGCCCTGCAGGTGCAGCTCTAACTTGCCCTGCTTCGGTTCGGCAATAACAATTGCTTTCTCCGCCAGCGTTACGCTTGAACCGCCCTCTGCTCCAGTCTGCGCGAGGAATACCCCGTGCCATTGCGTGCCCGCCGCCGTCACGTCATTGACGTAAAGAACCATGCGCGGAAAGCGTTCATCGAATACCCGCGGCTGCAGCTGGAAGGAGATCTGCGAAGTGATCAAGTCGGCTTGCAGCGATCGAAACGTCCGCAGCGCCAACGGTCCCAGCCAGATGGTCATCGTCAGAGTTGCTACCGCGCCGGCAAGAGCCAAAACGCCCACAGGGAGCAGAATCCGGCGACGGCCGATGCCCAACGCCGTTAGCGCGATGATCTCGCTATCGGCGGACATTCGCCCGAGCCCCAGCAGCACGCCGACCAATGTGGCCATCGGCACCGTGAACACGAACACTGCCGGAAAGATACAAAGAAAGAGCTTAAATACTTGCGCGCCGGAACCGCTGTGCCGCACAAAAAGCTCCATTAGGCGCACCAGTTGCGGCACGAAAAAAACGAAGGTGAAAACGACGAGTCCGAGGAGGGCGTGACGGAAAACTTCGCGGACGATATACCGATCCAGGATGCGCATGATGCAAACGGTGAGTGTAACACGGTCGCATCAGGGTTCGCTTTGCGGCGGCGTTCTGCGTCTGACTTCTGAATGCCCGCAAGCGCTGCCAATGGCTCTCGAGCCTAGCCTCGCGTGGGTGGAGGACTACAGCTTCGGGGTGGCCGCTCCTCTTTCACCTTCCGTTTGCGGCTGCCCTTGCCAATTCTCTCTTCCCGTGCATTTCAAAAAATCTGCTGGTAAAGCGGCCCTCCGGGTCAACGGCATGCTTCCTTTGAAAGAACACGTTGATTCCGGGATAGGCTTGCCGCAAGCAATCTTTGTCGAGGTCTCGAACGTAGGTCAGATAAAACGTCCCTTCGTTTTGCAGGGTCAGGCGGTTCAGCCGTTTGATCAGCTCATCTCCCTTGGTGCGGCCTTCCATCGAACACTCTTCGTTAAAGTAAAGAATCACCGCTATCGCGTCTTCTCTCGGCGAATACGCAAGGGCCGTTTCGTTGTTGGCCTTCACATACCGCAGGGTTACTCCGAGGAGATTGGTTCTGTCTTCTTGCAGGATTCGCCGCATCCCGTCCATGAAAGTCATGAATCTTGGGATTGGAATGAAAAATTCCTGGATCACATCGGCATCTTCCGTCGAATTGTGCTCCAGCATTTTCACCGATGACACCGGCGGCCGCATCGCATTGTTTCGCGACACTATGGTTTTCCGAGATGCGTCCCCGGCGATGAATCTTTCCGCATGCCACCGCAGTGTTTTCCCCCATTGATACTTCCGTGATAATCCAAATAGGAAGCGGTCGCGCGCCACGTTGCGTTCATGGTCCAGTTGGAAAATTCCTTTGCGAGTCCGGTCCGTTCTACGCCACACCGTGACGATCGTGTCGTCTAGAAAGCTTGCAGGCGAAATCGACGGCCGCGCCAGAAAAAGCTCAGTCTGAGGATTCTCCCGCACCTCTCTCTCAAAATATTCAACTAAGCCCGTCAATGGAATAACCGCGGAACTTTGCTCGTAGACGCAATCTTCTTCGAGCTCCAGTTCCACATCGAGGATTATCCCGAACAACCCATACCCGCCGATCGCGTTCCGGAACAAATCCGGATTCTCCGTTCTGCTTACGGACTTCACCGATCCGTCGGCCACCAGGATTCGGAATCCAAGCACGCTGTCGACGAGGGTGGGGAAACGCGTGTCGCGCCCGTGAGCATTCGCCGCGAGCGAACCTCCCACGGTAAAAATGTTGTCAGACTGCATGGACTTCAACGCCAACCGCGATGGACTAACCGCCTCTTGTATTTTGTCCCACGTAATTCCGCTTTCCACCGTGACGCGCTTCTGCTCCTTGTCCAGGGAAAGCAAGCGGTTGAATCGCCGCATGTCCAGAACCATCGCACCGTTCACAAAAGCGTGCCCGCCCAAGTTATGGCCGGTTCCCATCATGCAGATGGGCACACCGTCCCGCCGCGCACGTTCTAGAGCGCTCCGAATTTCCGCAACGCTTCTCGGCGCCTCAATCGTCCGCGCAACGGCCGAATAGACGCGCCGCGCATCCGTCAATCGCAGGTGCAGCGCCTTTTCGAAAATCTCTCCAATCGCCTTGCTCAATCGCTTGCGTTCCCGTGGTGGAACTTTCGGGTCCACCGGCAGGTAAAGCAATTTTCGGTAAATCTGTCGCGTCTTTTCCGGGTCGCGATCCTCCCTCCCAACCGGAGGCTCGATGACCGCAAGTGCCGAACCGGCGGCGGTGCCGTCGAATCCCCGCCGGCGCAGCTCCTCCATGAACCGCTCCCGCGCGTCCACCAGAATCGGAAAGATCCAAAAACTGTGAAACTCCGCCCGATTCCCCGGATACGAAACCTCCAGCAGCATCGATTTCGCAAATTCCTCTCCCACAGAAACCCTCCGCTTCAGCCGGGCTGCGTCGAACCTCCGCAGCCGGTGTGCCAGCAGAGCCAAAAGTGGGTACGAGCATTGCCACTGGATCTCCTTCAGCCAATCCTGCTCATCCAGTCCGCGCATTTGTGCGATTACGCTCTCGAAATCCGCCCCGAGAACCTGGCACCCGCGATAGAACAGCCCAAACATCAGCGGCAGGGTAAACAGTTTCAGGACCGCATGCGTCAGCACGACGCCCGCAAATGCTTTGCGTGTCTGCATCGGATGCGTCCGCTGGATCGTTCGCATTTTCCGAAGCAATTCTGAGTCCCTCACACGCAGTAGCGCCCCTCCCAGCGCTGTCATCGTTTTGATGGATCCGAAACTGAACATCGCCACATCCGTTTCCGGGTGTCCCGTGTAGTCCGGCCCGGTAAACGCTTGGGCGCAGTCCTCGATCACAAGGATGCCGCGCTTCTTCGCCAGTTCGATCACCGGCTCCATCGGCATGCGCGTGCCAAAGAGGTGCGCCACCACGATCGCTCGCGTCCGCTCCGTGATGGCCGATTCAATCGTCGAAATCTCCGGCGCCATCGTGCCGCCTTCGATATCCAGGGGAATGGGAACCAATCCATGATGCTTCGCGATATTCACCATTTCGGGGATCGTCAGCGCGGTCATCAGGATTTCGCTGCCCCCAGGAAACTCCAGCGCACCCAGAAGCAGGTCGAACCCCGTTCGAACCGTGAACGCCGAAAGCACCGGATAACCCGGGGCAAACATCCCTTCGACCTCCGCTTCCTTAGCGCGAATGCTCCTGCGGAAAACGCAATGGAACGCCGCGCACGCAAGGTCCCGCCACCGGACATCCAGCTGTTTTCGGGGATACATTCTGAGTCGTGGTAAAGGTGTCATCGCAGATGATCGTTTCTGCCGGGCAAGTAATCGGTATGCCCCTGGCGCAGTGCGTGGGGCCAAACGCGGCCCACTTGCACTCATTGCCCTCTGGAGAAACCCTGCTGTCAGTCGCGGATTCTATACTAGCCTCCGCCCCGACACTAGTATTCAGCGCGCGCGGGCCACCGGAAACTAGCGACTTCTTACTCACGGCTGCTACACTCTAATTTGGCAAGAGGGGTTGCAGATGGCTAACGCGATTATCAAGGATCAAAACATTCTCGGAGGAGAGCCCGTCTTCCGTGGCGCACGAGTTCCGTTCAAGGTCTTGACCGACTACTTGGAAGGTGACGAAACATTGGATAAGTTTCTCGAACAGTATCCCAGTGTGCGCCGCGAACTCGCCATCGCAACCGTCGAAGAAGCGCGATCTGGTCTCGTCTCCCGACTTAGATGAGAGCCTTGATTGACGAATGCGGTCCAAGGGCATTGAAGCACTTCCTCATAGAGCACAGACACACACGCTTAAGCGTTCCAGAGGCGGGCTGGGCTGGCAAAGAAAACGGCGAGTTCTTGGCCCTTGCAGAAAATAAATTCGATGTACTGGTCACAATTGATACAAAATCTACGATATCAACAAAACTTGACGGGACGTAGAATCGCCATCGTAATCATCATGGCAAAATCTAATCGCTTGGAGCACCTTGCCCAGCATTTTCCTTCCTGTGCAAAGGTCCTCGATCAAATCAATCCAGGGGATGTCGTCTACGTGGGCGACGTGGCGTGAGTCGTTCAATTAAACGTACATGTTTGTGAAAACATTTCAACTATCACCCGGGCACCCTCCGGTCACCGGATTAGCACGGGAGAGACGCGAGCGATGAGACGGGTCCATCTGGTTGTCTTGTGGCACATGCATCAGCCGCAGTACCGCGACCCCGAAAGCGGGCGATATGTGCTCCCCTGGACCCGCCTGCACGCCCTGAAAGACTACTGGGGCATGGTCGAAGTGCTTCGCGAATTTCCCAACTTTCATGCCACCTTCAACGTGGTGCCTTCCCTCGGCATGCAGCTCGAGGAGTACGCCAGTTGCAGTTTCAAGGAACCCTGGTTTTCGCTGGCGTTCAAGAATGCCGACGAACTAACTCGCGACGACAAAGCGGAAATCCTCGCGCGCGCTTTTCAAGTGAATCACGAACACCTGATGTCCCGGTGGCAGCGATTCGTCGAACTATTTGAATGGTCGCGTCCCGCTGGCGGCGCGCAGGCGCTGGTCTCCTTCACGCCGCGCGACTGGCGCGACCTGCAACTCCTCTCTCAGTTGGCGTGGATGGAAGAGTCCTGGTTCGAAAAGGATGAGCTCGTCAGCCGTCTCGCGACGAAAGGGAAGGACTATACCGAGCAAGACAAATCCGCACTTCGCAAAAAGCAGCTCGAATTCCTGGGCCTCGTGCTCCCGGCATACCGCGACGCGGCGCAGAGCGGCCAGATCGAGCTCAGCACCACTCCGTTCTATCACCCCATCCTTCCTCTGATCTGCGATTCCGATATCGCGCGCGTCGCCAATCCCGGCACGCCTCTCCCGCGCCGAGCCTACCGCCATCCCGAAGATGCGCGCGAGCAATTGCGTCTTGCGCGCGAGTATCACGAGCGAGTTTTTGGCGCTAAGCCCGCCGGCCTGTGGCCCTCCGAAGGCTCGGTTTCCGATCAGGCCCTCACCATCGCTGCCGAAGAAGGCTTTCGCTGGTTTGGAACCGATGAAGGCGTCCTCGGCCGCACGCTCAACGTGGGATTTTTTCGCGACGGCAACGGCATTCCCGCCAATGCCGATCGCCTCTACAAACCCTGGCAAGTGCAAGTTGCCCCGAACGGAATTACCGGCTTGTTTCGCGATCACCATCTTTCCGATCTCATCGGCTTCGTTTACAGCCGCATGGACGCCAAGGCCGCCGCCGCGGATCTCCACAATCGCATGCGGCACCTCGGTGAAACGGTGCAGAGCAATCAGCCGCTCACGATCTGTCTTTTTCTCGACGGCGAAAACGCCTGGGAATACTATCCGGGCAACGGCCGCGCGTTTCTCCGCGAGTTCTACGGACGCATCCAGGGCGACCAGGATTTCCGGGCGCTCACCGCCAGCGAAGCTATCCCGGCCGCCGGTGAAATTCCCGCCACGCCTGGAATTTTCCCGGCCTCGTGGATCAACGCAAATTTTGACGTCTGGATCGGCCACGCTGAAGACGTCGCCGCCTGGGAGTTACTCTGGGACGCACGCGAAGCCTACGCCCGCGCCTTCGAAGCCCGCAAGCAGGGAAGGGCGGACGCCCCTTCCGAAACAGCCCTCATGGAAGCCCGCGAATCGCTCCTCGCCGCGGAGGGCAGCGACTGGTGCTGGTGGTTCGGCCCGGAACACAGCACCGCGAACGACGCCGAATTCGATGCGCTCTATCGCAAGCACTTGACGGCCATTTATCTCGCGCTGGGCCAGGTTGCGCCGGAAGAATTAGCCAAGCCTATCAAGCGCAGGCCCGAACACGCGCTGCAGCTTGCACCAACGAGTCTGCTGAACGTTACCGTCGACGGCCGCGACACTTCCTATTTCGAATGGCTCGGCGCCGGCCTCTATTCACCAGAGCGCCGCGGCGGCTCCATGCACGGCCGTGTCTTCTATCTGCACGAGCTGCGCTACGGCTTCGAAGAAGAGCGCTTCTGCGTGCGCATCGATCCGTTCCCCGAGGCTCTCGCCGAGCTAGAAGACCCCGAGTTTCGCATCACCATCGGCGGCGCGGAGGATCTGACGATCGTCGTGAATCTTCAGCGCGGCCACGTCCAGGGCTTCGCCGTCGAAAAGGACCTTGTCTGCCTGCTAAATCCCAAGCTGGTCGCAGAAGCCGCCTTCGAGCGCGTCCTGGAAGTCGCCATCAATAGGGACCAGCTAAACCTCAAAGGTCAGAGCAGCCTGCGCCTGGGCGTCGCTCTTTGGCACGGCGGTTTGCCCGTAGACGTCTTGCCCGCCGAAGGGTTCCTCGACGTCAACCTCGGCGAAGACCATTCTGCTTGGCCACCAGAATAGTCGGTTCGCTTAACAGTTAAAGTTGTTCTTGAAGGTCCGCAGTTGTCCGCTTTCCTAAAACAATTTCACCGCCAGCTCCCGCGGATGATCGCCCACAGGAATCATCGTCACCAGAAAATTCGTACGCACTCGAATCACCGCCAAATCGCCCGTGCCTTGGCTCACCACGAGTAACAAGTTCTCATTCGGATCGAACCGCAGCGCCGCGGGCGCATCCCCAGCCGGAACAGGGAAGCCTTTCCCTGGATCGCGAATGATGCGCCGATTCAGAATATCCACCGGTGTAACCCGGTCGGCCGCCGTGTCCGAAACATACAGCAGGCTGCCATCGTTGCTGAGCACGCCGCGCGTTGGTGCCGACCCGAGCACCATGTAGTCGCCCACTTCGTGCGTCCAGGTGTTGATGGTTTGCAAGCCGTGCGCCTCAGGCGAAATCACGTACAGCTCGCCGCCATCAGGCTTCATCAGCATGGCTGTCGGCTTGCCGGCCAGTTCGAGGTTAGTGACCAGCGCGCCGCGCCGCAGGTCCACCACGGACATGCGCCGCTCGGAATGGCTCAGCACAAACGCCAGGGAACTATCCGGCAGCACAGCGACGTCTTCCGGCTGTGTAACCACGGAAACGCTTCCGCGCAACGCCAGCGTTCCCGCATCATGAATGCCCAGTGTCCCGTCGCGCCGGTTCACCACCAGCACGCTCTTGCCGTCCGGCGTAGCTCGCGCCAGGACAGGCTCGCGCCCGGTCGTCGCGCTTCCAATGACGCTGCGCGATCTAACGTCAATCGCCACGATCGTGTTGTTCCCCGACGCCGTCGTGTAGACGCGGTTGCCTTCCGGCGAGAAATCCAGCGCGTAGGGAAGCGGCCCTATCATGATTCGTGCCGTCACCTGCCCGGTGGAATGATTGGCGCGTGGATCGAGGATCCACAGGTAGCCGCCCGCCGTGCTGACGCCAAAAATCTCCGGCCGCGTGGGATGCTCGCGCAGGCCCGAAAGCCCGGGCCCGACAGCGATGCGCCCCACCGCCTTGAGCTTCACCAGATCCACGACAGTTACGTTGCCGTCTGCTGTCGAAACATACGCCGAGAGGTGCAGATCCGGCCGCAGGAACGAAGGCCGATGTTCGCGCAGCAGCACCACCAGTCCGGTGATACCTAGCGCAGCAAGCAGGAAGTAGACACGAAGGTTCTTAGGCCGGTTCATGTACGCGACGAAATTGTCCCACGGTTCGAGGAAAGGTCAAAAACTGCGCGCTTAAGGCCGAGGCATGCCCGACGCTCTATGAATGGTGCCGGTGAGACGCTGCCAGGAACTCTCTTCTAACTCGACTACGGTTTTGTTTCCGAATCCGCCTTCACCGCCACGGCGTTAGGAGCTTCTGTCGACGTGCGCTCCCCCTGGCGCGTGAGATAGAGGTTGAACGGGGTCAGCTCAAAAGGCATTTTCTCTGACTCCGCCAGCGTGCCAACTGGTTTGGACTTCAGCATCCGCAACTGGTCGTTCCAAGGATCGACCTTGATGCGTCCGCCGAGCGGCAGCGCCGCAATCCCGTTAGTCGCTGGCTTCTTCTCCACATCGGACGCCGGCTCTGCTGCCGACGATTGTCCAGAGGACACCGCCGCTACGATCGTCAAGCTCGTGGAAACCCTGTCCCCCAGGTGGGGGCTGATCAGGTTAGGGATTTCCTTGGCCCGCTTGTTGAGCGCTTGCAGGAAGAGTTGTGCGGGGCCGGACTGATCCTTATACGGCGAGTTGCTCAGCAGTTCGTTCCCTTTCAGCTTGGCGGCCTGTTCCTCTTCCGGTGTGCGAGCAAAATCAAAGTGTCGGAACGTCTCTCTTTCGTCGAATCGTACGCGGCTGAAGAATCCAAATTGCGTGTCCATGCGATGTCCAAGCACCACGTGGCCCACCTCGTGTGCCAGGATGGCCGCGAGACTGGCTTCATCAGGCAGCACGTCAATCAACCCGCGGCTCAGTACGATCGTATGGCCAATGGTGAACGACTCCAGCGTTGAGGTCATCAGCACGCGGCACCGGACTTCCGGCTGGATGTCGAGATTATTGGTTACTTCCAGGTTGTTGACCACGGTGTCGAGCACTTTATCGACTTCGCCGCGCGGCGCTAGCAAGCCCTGGCGCTCCAGCCGCTCTGTGACGTTGTCTTCCGCCTGCCGGGCCCACGAACGCTCCGCCTGGAGCGGCGAATTGTCGTTGGCCGCTTCCGACTGGTCATTGACGGGATTCGGTCCCTCGATCAGGATCTTGCTCAGCTCTTGCTCTTCCCGCACGTTGCCAACGTTGTAGCCCCACAGGCGCGTCTGTGCACGGAAGGTTTTGAATCTCATGCTCTTCGTCATCGTGTCTCGCACGCTTCCTTGTTCGCTGAAGACGAACGCTGGTAGCCACTGGTTTTTCCCAGTATTCACGCGCCAGCTATCGAAATTGAAGTAATGGCTGGTCAACGACGAGCCGCCGTACGCGCCGTTGAAACGCACAATGTGGAAGTCCTGATCCTCCACCCAGATGCGCCCGACGAAACGTCCTTTGCCCGTCTTTGGCAATGGATCGACGTCAAACACCAGGCAACGCACCTCGCCTAGAAACTCGCGCCGCACATACTCAATCTTGTAGTGCTGGCGGTCGAAGCCGTTCATGTCCAGGTAGATCATCTGCAGGAAACCGCGCGGGACAAATTCCGTGGAGAAAAAGCTGGCCAATCCCCCCAACACCTTCTGCTTTATGCCGGCGTCATGCTCCAGCGGTCCAAGCTCCAAGCCCTTCGCCAGCTCGGCCCGTCCCAGGAAGTATTTGTCGCCGTCCGGTACCGCCCCCAACTGCTTGTCCGCCCGGAGGTTCTGGATGTACGTCTCCACGAGTGGTGAATATTGGCGAAGTAGCTCGATTTCCGCCTGCTCCTGCCTAACGACCTTATCCACCACTTCACTCACAGTTGTCGGTTGCTGGGCCGTTGCGGCGATGGGCATCGCACTTAGCGCCAGAATCGCAGGCAGCATCTTGCAGCTGCGCATTGGGCCTCCACACTTGGACCTTTAGAAAGGGCTGTATATCGCCAGATTAGTCCCCTGAGAGGGCACTGCCACCTGTACGAAAGACCAGTTTAGGGTCAGGTGTCCTGTCGCTTTGACGCCGTGGGCAAAATTGAACACCTAGCGGATGGCGGCAACTACCAGGGTAACGTCGTCGCGGAATTCGCCATTGCAGAATTTCGCCACTCCTTCCATCACGCGGCGCTTAGTCTCCGCCGCGGAACTGCCGGAAGGCCCGGCCACCTGTACGATCCTCTCGGACCCAAACTCGACAGCCTGCTGGTTTTCGGCTTCTGTGACGCCGTCGGTGAAAAGGAGCAAGCGATCACCGGCGACCAGTTGTTTCGCTGAGTCCGCGTACGTCCATTCGGGAAGAACGCCCAGCACGCCGCCTTGCCCACACAGCGAATCGGCTGGACCTGAACGGTGCAACAACAGAGCAGGGCAATGCCCGGCGTTTTCGTAGATGAGCGTGCGGCGCCGCGCGTCCAGTATCGCGTAAAAAAATGTGATGAATTTGTCCGAGGCCACATTCCCGCAAACAAACGCATTCAGTTTGGCGCATACTGCCGATGGCGTTGCTTCCGGTGTGGCATACGCGCGGAACGCCGCCTGCAGATTGGCCATCAGCAGGGAAGCGGTAAGCCCCTTTCCCGAAACGTCCCCGATGCAAATACCCAGGCGGTCTTCGTCCAGTTGAACAACGTCGAAATAGTCGCCGCCAACCGTGCGGGCGGGTTGCCAGGCGCCCGCCAACTCCAGATTCGGATGTTGCGGCAGAACTTTCGGCAACAGCCCGGCCTGAATCTCGCAGGCGCGAGTCAGTTCCTGTTCCTGCTGCGCAAGGGCCAGCGTGCTGCGCTCCACGGCCTGTTCCAGAAGTTTGTTCTTGGCTTGCAGCTTGCGCTGCACTTCCTGCACCGCGTATCCGATGATGCCCGTTCCCAGGGATACCACCATGATGATCTTCCAGGATTCACGAAACAGGTCCCAATAAGGCGCAGTTTGGGGACGCATCCAGCGTAGCAGTGCAACCACAGCCAACGTGCTCGCGAAACTCCCGGCGGCCAAAGTGGGGAGATACATCACCCAGTTCCAGGGGAAAGGGCGATTGCTGTAGAGACGCACCGCGACAGTCTGGAGGAAGTACATCAGATTCCCGATCGTGAGCATGCAAATACCCATGAACAGGAGGGGAGCACCTGGTATCAAGACCCAGAACAGGGCAGAGATCAACACACCGACAAAGACCACTCGCTGTTCCACTTGGAGAAGCTGCCGCAAACGGGGGATCCAAATGGTTTTCCAGGAATTTGTATCGCGCGCCAAGCGGCCTCCAGAGGAAGCGCCACCTTAACTCAGTTCAGATTGAAAGTCAGCAAGCGTGGGAGGTAGGCGCAAGTACCACGTATGCGCCAATCAGGGCCTCGTCAAGCTCACTCACAAAACCAATCTTGCTTTCGATATTTAACGAGGAATGTCCCTTCAAGATGCTGTCCGCCGAAATCCACTTCGTATTTTCCTGATACACGTTTGTCTTGTGGATTCCCCTTATCCAGCCAGATTCTTGCATGAGTGGCTGCCTCACATTTTCCGGCGGAGAAGCATCGTTCCGCATACACGTCTTCCCAAGCGCATCACCAAATTGAGTTTCTGTCCGGAAGGTAAGCCATCAACTTTGGACAGAATAAAAGGAGGCCCCGTCGCAGTGCGGTGAAAACCATCCCGAAGCATTCTTCGCGGCCAACAACGTTGATGGATAGACTTGAAGCAGAAGAGCTAGAAAAACAAGAAGGAGCAAAAGCGATGGGAGGCGCGTGTACGGGCGTAGCCTCGAACCCATGCTCCAAGTCTAACGTGCGCAGCCAAGCGCCTAAAATCCCGATGGCATTATGTTGCTGTTGCAGTGACTTTCATGGCCATGCTGACGGGGAGACACATGTTGGTCTCGATTGACCCGAGACCATTCACTTCTTGTTCCTTCTGCGTAAGAGACCTAGCGGTTGGCGCATGCCTAACGGCCGGTGCTTCGCGCGCAAGGCGGCCCTCCCAGATCGCACTTCAAAACGCACACCCTCCGCGTGCTGCAAATACGCGACGATTTCAAACAAGTTGTTGGCGGTCGGATTCCCATGCGGGCCAAACATCTGGTGAAGAGTCTTGGCGTGAATCTTTGTATGCGCAGCAAGCTTGGGAAAGCCGACGGTGGCATTGATGTAGTCGCGCAATAGCTCTTTGCCGAGCGTCACCTCGCCGGAGAGAAGGCTTTCCAGCGCATCGCTCAAAAGCCCTCTTCGAAAAGCAGGGTCACGTTTGGCATCTGCTTGAACGGATTCCCTAAAATCTTTTGTCAAAGCCATTTTTCACTCCTCTTCTTTCTGCTGCTGCCTCTTCGTCTGCTTGTAGTGCTCCCAACGAACAAGCGCCAGGCCGATATCGTTCTGTTGGCGTTGTTTTGTTCCACCTACCACCTAGAAGGATCACCATTTGCTCGCCGGCTTTTCCAAAGTACGCTCGGTAGCCCGGGCCGAAATTGATCTTGCACTCAAAAACACCAGAGCCGACACCCTTGACGTGAGAAAAGTCCCAAGTCCAACGCGGTACAGCGCCGTGGTCACCTTTCGCCGGGCTTCCGGATTTAACTTGCCGCGCCACTCGCCAAAAGGGCTGCGTCCGCCACGGTCAAGATATCCGCGGATATCAACCATCATTTTGATGGTAACATATATTGTGCCATTGCCAAAGAAGCTTCTGGACGGTTTTACCGAATGCTGTCTTGCAACGCTATTCCCTTTGCGTTACGCTGCCCTGGTTGCGCGAAATTCGTAAGCAGGAATGCCACATGAAGCCGGCCCCGCAGCCTCAAGTCGAACTCCGCGACGTAGCGCCGGGCCTGTGGATGTGGCGTTTCGAACATCCTCACTGGAGGCCGGGGCAAGGCTGGGAGCCAATCGTGTCCTCGACCTGTGTCGAGTCACGCGGCGAGACACTGCTTCTGGATCCGCTTGCTCCGCCCGAAAGCGCCGTCGAAGTCTGGAAGCGCCTCGACGCGCGCCCGCCATCCGCCGTCGTTGTTCTCAAGCCCGATCACGTTCGCGACGTCGATCTGTTCGCGCGCCGCTATAGCGCCCGCGCGTTTGGCCCACGTCTCTTCTTTCGCGAGGACGTTCCCAAGACCGATCTGCAATTTATCGAGCCCGGCAGCCAGCTTCCCGCAGGACTCCTGGCCCTTTACGATGGACGCGGCCGTAACGAGACGCCGCTATGGCTGCCCGAGCAGCGCACCATCGTTTTCGCCGATGCCCTGACCGCGCCCGGAGGCGAGCTACGCGTCTGGGCGTCGCCCGCGCATCAGGAGCGTGCGCTGCCCGCTCTGCGCGCCCTTCTCGACCTCCCCTTCGAGCGCATCATCGTCTCCCACGGCGAACCGGTCCACACCCGCGCCGCCTACGAGCGCGCTCTCGATCTCCCTGTGTGGACCGGCTAACCCTCCAAACGTGAGTTTCTGAACTTCAACCTTCAAACTTGTAACCTGCAAGTTTTTCAACATCTTCCCGCTCCATTCGAATGATATATAAAGAATCATTTGGCATGTACCGAATTCCATGCTAGCATATCTTTTGAACCTGACGCTCCAACCCGCCGCTTTCCTTGTTCCCGCCACCATCGCTCCCGTTCCTATTTTGGGTCTCACCCTTCGCTGATCCCCCAATAAATATCCCATTGCTTTTCATACACTTAAGTGGTTCCCGTTTTGCAACCCCTTTGTTTTCACATTCATGCATGGAATGGGGGGTGCGTACCCCCTGCGCTTCCTTGCTGCGGTTTTTTCAGCGAAGAATCTGCTGGTATACTCGCGGCCCGATACTCAGTGGAATCAAAAAAATGAAGTGGAGGAGACCCCGTGCGCTCATCGGTAGTGCTTGCCGTTCTTGCAGGAATGCTCGCGATACCCGCGCAGGCGCAAGAGGCTACGCGCCAGCCGATTTTCAAGCTGCAGGAAGTAATGATTCCCATGCGGGACGGAGTGAAACTGCAGACGGTGCTCCTAGCGCCGGCCGATCAGCACGAGCCGCTTCCAATTCTTTTTCGGCGCACGCCCTACGGCGTTCCCGAAAATCCGCCGCAGCAGATGTCGGCGTCCTGGAAAGAGCTCGCGCAGGATGGCTACATTTTCGTCATCCAAAATCTGCGCGGCCGGTTCAGGTCCGAAGGCGTATTCGATCTGACTTCGCAGGTGGACGTGAGCAACCCCAAGTCCACCAATGAAACGACGGACGCGTACGACAGCATCGAGTGGCTGATAAAAAATGTGCCTAACAACAGCGGCAAAGTAGGAATGTACGGAGTCTCCTACGACGGCCTGACCACCGCGCTGGCGCTGCTGCATCCCCACCCGGCGCTGAAAGCCATGAGCGAACAAGCTTCGCCCGTCGACCAGTGGATGAATGACGACGACCACCGCTACGGCGCGCTGCGCGAAAGCTACGACTTTGAATATGCGGTGATGGAGCAAGCGGACAAGAATTCAAACACGCACTTCGAGTTTGAAACTTACGACACCTATCAGTGGTATCTAGATCTAGGCCCGCTCTCGAATATCAATGCGAAATACCTTCACGGCAAAATTCCTTACTGGAATTCCACGATCGATCATCCGGATTACGACGATTTCTGGAAAAAAGAAGCCTGGGTCCGCCAGCTTCACGCTTCAACGGTTCCGAACTTGAACGTCGCGGGATTTTGGGATCAGGAAGATCCCTGGGGACCGTGGCAGATTTTTCGCCATGCGGAAGAACACGATCCCGACCACACAAATTTTATGGTCGCCGGTCCGTGGTTTCACGGCCAGTGGCAAACGCCGAAAGCGGACGGTATCGGGCTGATTCCGTTTGCGGGACATGAAACTGCGCGCGAGTTCCGCGAAAACATCGAAGCTCCGTTCTTCACGTATTACTTGCACGGCAAAGGCGAGAAGCCGAATTGGCAGGCCAGCACTTTTCGGAGCGGCGCGAACAGTTGGCACACGTATGCCCTGTGGCCGCCGAAAGAAGCCCAGGCGACAAATTTGTATTTGCACTCGGATGGCACGCTTTCCTTCACGGCGCCTGACGCGGGGGAAAGCGCGAAGGCCTTTCGCGAATATATTTCTGACCCCGCCAATCCTGTGCCGTACCGGCAGCGCCCCATTTCGCCGACGTATCCAGCAGGGGATTGGCGGACGTGGGAAGTGGCGGACCAGCGTTTTATGGATGGCCGCCCCGATGTTTTGTCATTCGTGAGCGCACCGCTGGATCACGACATCACCGTTACCGGGCCGCTTGCCGTGGCGCTGTTCGCGTCCACTTCCGGAACAGACAGTGATTTCGTCGTGAAGCTCATCGACGCGTATCCCGACAATGCGCAGAAAAACAGTTGGGCTCCGGAAGATGGCCCCAAGCCCGGCCAGTACGCCCAGTCGCTAAACGGCTACGAATTGCCGATCGCGATGGAAGTGCGGCGCGGCCGTTATCTGCAAAGTTTTGAGACCCCGCACGCGCTCGCGCCAAATCAACCGATCGAATGGAACGTTCCCTTGCGCGACCATGATCACGTTTTTCTGAAAGGGCATCGCATCATGGTACAGATCCAGTCCACGTGGTTCCCCTTGATTGACCGGAACCCGCAAAAATTTGTCCCCAGCATCTACAAGGCGGTGGCGTCCGATTTCATTCCAGCGACGCAGCGGATTTATTGTTCACCGGCAATGCCTTCGCACGTGGTCCTGCCGGTCATGCAGTAGGAAAGGGAGAAAAACGCGCCGTCGATAAGAAATCGATGAGGAATCAATGGGGCTGTGGCGGTTCAGAAGCTTTGTTCAACACTAGCCTATCCTCGACCGGTTGAAGAAACTCCAACCCGATGGAAAAGGAACGGTCTGGAAGGGCTTTGCAGTAAACGATGTGCGCGCGCGAATGGTAATCGCCGGAGACAGTTCGCAGGGAAACATCCTGATTGGGCTCCCACGGCCCTTTCGTCAAAACGCGTGCCCCGTGATAGCTGACGTTGACCGTGGAAGCAATCTCGTGCGCAGCGCTCTCAAGACTGGAGAGCTCGACCAACATCTCTTGAGGAATGCGACCTTCGGTCCGGACCGGCGGAAATGTATTTGTCATGGCTTTCTTTCTCCCTGCGAATGACAACGGCCTGCCGGGCTGCGCTTGCAATGGCGTCAGGCGCCACTGTAAATCCGAAACGAGGGCCACTTAGCGCTGAGTCCCTGGATACTCACTCCGATGAGGTAGCGGTCGTCTTCAAGCTTCTGGCAGTACACGACTCTTCCGCCGATGGAGTCTTCATCCTTCAAAGGAGTGAGCTGTACTAATTCCCCGGGTTGCCATGGACGGCGGGAAATTACGCGAGCGCCGTTGACGCTGATGTTGTCTGTGCAAGTCAATTCAGATTCTTTGACGGTCCGATCCTGTGCCTGCGAGAGGTACACGACTACGGCGATGGGAAGACGTTTGTCTACGCGTCCATGGAGCGTACGCATACTGGCCTGGCATCGGCCTAGCCGAAGAACTTTGCGGCAGTGAGCTGGTGGGAGCCGCTGGCGAGCAAGCTGATGCGAAATCTACTTTTAGTTAGCACCGATCACGAATCCTTAACAATCAGGTGAAAACCCTAATTTTGAGGCTATCCGGAATTTCATAGGACAGTGGCAAAATTCAGACAGATGAAGCGCTGATCCTTTTTTTACCGAGATGTGGATAGGTCGTCACACTCGATGCATTCGCTGGCGCCGCGCAAAAGGCGAGCGGAGTGTGCTGAGGCTAGGCGCCCATGTAGCTGACGTGCACGTAGACACCGGTGTGAACGTTATAGAGCAAATACCAGCCCACATGGTCGGCGTCCTCGTATACGACGAAATCATCGCTGCAATCCCAGCACCAATCGGCACAAACGGGCCAGTCCCAGGACGCAACTTCAAAGTAGAAGCCGCCCGGCAGCCAGAAGCGGCGATGATCGGGATCGAAGCGTTCGATGTGGTAGCGGTAGGATGGGCCAAAGTGTTCGAAACGACCGTGCTCGAAAGCATGTTCAACGTGATAGCGCTTATCGTCCGGCCGGTCGTGCCCATACCAGTGGTCTTTGTTAACGTGTGGCGTGGTATTCACATGACCTGTCACATGGCGCTCAGGTTCGGGCTTGGCGTGGGGATTGTCCCGCCTCTCGGGCGGTGGAGGAACGTGGCCTTGATTGGCGCGCGGCCGATCTCGCCCGCGTTCCTGCCCATGCTCCTGACCGCGCTGCGCGAGGACAGGAAGAGTCGCGACTAATACCAAACCAACCGGAAAAATCAGTCGTCGCTTCATGGTTCTTCTCCTCGATCAAGTTGAGAACAGACCGCTAGGCAATTTGGGTAAATGTTGAGCGGGCTTGAGCGGGACCTGGTGATGCGACGTGGCTAAGTTGTCTGGCGGGTACAGCCGTAGAAATCGAAATCGGGAATTCGAAAATAGATTCAGAGAACGCGCGCGGGAAGCGATTTTCGCCCGCGATTTGTTGCGGCGTGAAATTGGCTCGTCAACGAAAGTGAAAATCGCTCGACAGGAGCACGGCTTTCGCATTATTGTCGGCAGTCATAAGACCGCGCAAGCAGACCTTCACAGATCAACGGAGAACCCCGCCATAATGTCCAATCCGCTAGAGCTCGAATTTGTGCTTGTATCCGGCGACTATGCGACGATGAACGCGGTATCCGGAGGCGTGAAAAAGTATGGGGCCAAATTTATTCTGGTTCCCACGGCGGAAGCCGCGCGTGATTGCCTGAACCGGCGAAAGATTGACGGCGTCTTTGTAGACCTGGAAGTTCCGGGGGCGCTGGGTGTGATGGAATCGATCCGCAAAGGGAGTTCGAACGCCAAGGCAGTGATTTTTGCTTGCGTTCTGCACGCAAGAGAATACACGGAGGCCTTGAGCGCGGGGGCAAACTTTCTTCTACGGAAGCCCCTGAACGAGGACAGCATCGCGCTGCATATCACGATTGCGAAAGAGCTGCTCGAACGAGAGCGGCGACGCTACTTCCGGCATGCGGTAAATCTTCCTGTAATTTTGAACGATGGGGAAGCGGAACAACATGCGCGATTGACCAACCTGAGCGAAGGCGGCATGGCCGTGCGCACCGCGAAAGCGCTGAAGCATACCTCGGCCACCGACTTTGCGTTTGATTTGCCGACGGGAGCGAGCGTTAGCGGGAGGGGGCAAGTGGCGTGGACCAACACCGAAGGAATAGCGGGAATCACCCTGCAGAATTTTCGCGGGTCGGGGCGAGAGCATCTCGAGGCGTGGCTGAGAGCTCAGGAGCAGCTTGCAATCAAGAAGAATGCCTCGGAAGGGTAACCAGGAACGGCCGAAAGGCCCACAAAGAATCGCCGGGCGAGAAATACTAAGGGCGAGACTGCTAGTTGATGGAACGGTGGAGGACGGCGGCTATTTGGCGCATCTCGTCGGCGAGGGCAATGAATTCCTCGGGCAGGAGGGACTGCATTCCGTCGGAAAGAGCCTTGTCCGGTTCGTGATGGACTTCGATGAGCAGGCCATCGGCGCCGACGGCAACAGCGGCGCGGGAAAGCGGCAAGACTTTGTGGCGTTTGCCTGTGCCGTGGCTGGGATCGACAAAAATGGGGAGATGGCTGCGTTTTTTTACGGCGGGAACAACAGCGAGATCAAGCGTGTTGCGAGAAAAATCAGAGAATGTTCGAACGCCGCGCTCGCACAGCATCACGTTGTAATTGCCCTCGGAGAGCACATACTCGGCGGCCATGAGGAATTCATCAAGCGTGGCGGACATGCCGCGCTTTAAGAGAACAGGCTTTTTGGCGCGGCCGGCGCGCTTGAGCAAGGAAAAATTCTGCATGTTGCGCGCGCCGATTTGAATGACGTCGGCGTACTCTTCGACGAGGTCGAGCGATTCATTGTCAATCGCTTCGGTGACGATGCCGAAGCCGTACTTCGCGCGAACTTTCGACAGGATCTTGAGGCCATCTTCCCCAAGGCCCTGAAAGCTGTATGGAGAAGTACGGGGCTTGTAAGCGCCGCCGCGGAAAAGCCGCGCGCCGGATTTTTTGACGCGCTCGGCGATGGCGAGGCATTGCTCCTCGGTCTCGACGGCGCAGGGACCGGCAACCAAAGCAACGTGCTGACCGCCAACGATGACGTCGCCGGAAGGCGTGGGAATGCGAAGGATGCTGTCTTCTTCCTTGGCGTCACGGCTGACGAGCTTGTAAGGCTTGCTGACGGGGATACACTCGCCGACGCCGGGCATGGATTCGAGGACGCCGAGGTCGACGGCACCTTTGTTGCCGGTGATTCCTATGGCCGTTCGAATCGATCCAGGAATGGGGTGCGCTTTGAGCCCCAGGCTCTCGATGCGCTTGCAGACTTCGCGTACCTGTTCTTCAGTAGCGTGAGACTGCATGACGACAAGCATGAAGGGCTCCCCGGTTGGTGAGTAAGGTTTGAGTTTACGGCAAGCCGACAGAGGGCCGCAAATGCGCGGCATGCTTGGGTTGGTCAGCCTCCGGAGGGTAGTCCAACTAATGGTCGTACTTAGTATTGAATACGCGCGGCACGGTCGGTGAATGCAACTCCCCATTGCTGCAGGCGCCGCACGAGTTCGGGAGAGACGCCGGCATTGCGGAACTGTTGTGAGGCTTCCCATACCTTTCCGCCACTAATATCCGTGTAGTCGTGGGGCAGTGCGTAAGCAGGTGAGCGCAGGCCCATCGGCAAGTGCTTCTCAATGGGGTATTGCAGGTTCTTGTCCATCCAGGCCGCGAGGAACGCATCGGTTAGAGCCCGACGTGCCTCGATCGGGAGCGGTTTGAAAACGGGTGCCCAGGCAGGACTGACCATGATGCGCGGATCGACGTTTTGATCCGGTCGCCAACCCTGGCTGAGGTTGTCGGGACCGAAGCGGGGATCCGTAGACTGCAGCGCCTTGATTACAGCCACAAGGAGTCGTGCTGGTTCAGGTTCGTGAGTCTGGCCATAAAGGTCTCGGAACCTGCCGATCACATACACCCAGTCCACCGGACCGCGATCTCGATGTTGATGATTGCCGCTATTCAGGATGATCTGCAACTCATACCAGGACGCCGAAAGATATTCGTTGTTCAACGCGCTGCCTCCGGCCCCGGCCGCTCCATCCGGGATGTGGACCGCTGAAGGAGCCGTGTCTGCCGGAATGGTGTTGAACCATGAGCGGGAATCCGCGGTCGTTCCAAAGAAGTCGTGCCCGCGTTCTTCGAGCCCAAACTCCTGCGTCATCTCCCAGGTCTTCACCAACTGCCACAATTGGGTCGAGTAGACCTTTTCCGTCAAAGCCGGCGACCATGCCGTCTTGCCTTCAGAATAACGTCTCAGGAAGGAGCGGCGGGCTTGCGACCACTGAGCGAAGGCGGAAACGATGCCGCGAACCCTGTGGTCCGGGCTCTGGGCTGCTGCCAGAAGCGTGCGCAGCGGCGGATTCGCACCGATTTTTCCATTAGTCCCCGATGCCGTCTCTCCACCGTACAACGCCGCGAATTCGCTCTGTGTGAAGGCGGATCCCCAGGCATCCTTGGGATGTACGCGTGGCAGCCACTGGCTCCAATCCGGGAGCTGCAGGGCAATAGGAATCTGGCGAGGATTGAGGTTGCCGTCCGGGCGAAAAGTGTCCGGGGTAATGCGTCCCACGAGTTCACGCAAATTCGCAGGACTTCCTGCTGGACTTGACGCTGTCCCCTTTAGCGTGTCGCGCTGGCCAAATACGTACGGCAATGCGTCCGTATCCTGGTCCAGAACCCAGCCGAGGCCAGCGCCTGCGGCCCAATTCGAGATCGGTTGTTCGTCGAGTCCGGGTCCAGGTTGGTAAGGCGGGTTCCAAGGCCGGCCGGGATTCGGAAGGGGCAGGCTGCGAATGTAGCTGGCGATCTGTTCCCCCTGCTGCATGGAAAGGCCATGAAAGCGTGAGCGGTCGATAATACTGGCGTTGGAGAAATTGAAATATTTCAGGTCGCGTCCATCCTGAGCATGACAGTCCGCGCAGTGGGCCTGCATTCTAGGGCTGTTGGGGAGGCTGTTTACCGTCAATGAAGCGGCCTGCCAGAGCTCCTGCCCAGCACGAATAGAAGCGGGATCGGAAAACGGAGGTGTCCACGTTTCGGGTGTGTCCACCGCGAAGTTTTCTGCCGAAATGATCTTTCTTCCGTCGATGGTTAGGAAGTTCCACGCAAGAACGCGATAAGCGCTCGTGAATCCGTCCGTCCGGTTGAATCGAAACCGGATGGTGTTGGCGCCGCTGACAACCGTGCCGTTCGGAAGGGGAAGAGTTATCGCAAGGGTCGCGAAGCCACCACCAATGCCGCCGAAGCTCCGGCCGGGTTCGGCGACTGTGACCGTGTCGTTGTTGAGCGGAATCCATGCGCCGGTGTTGACTTGCACGCTGGCTTCATTCGCATACCGCACTCCATGCACCTGGAGCCAGAGAGATCGCACCGACTCAGCGTCTCCCGACTTCAGCGCTGCCGTCCTGCTTACCGTCGTGCCGTCCGCGCTCAACACTTCGATCGGCAACAACACCCGGTCTGTGGGGGTATCCGCAAATCCGATAGGACTCGCTATGACAGCGAGGAATAAAGGTGCCAGCAGGTTCGACCACCCGGAGAGCCCGCGACAAGCTTTGCACATATTGGCCTGGCAGAACTGAGCGAAGCCCATGCGAGAATAGACCCCCACTCCGCGTGCCCTCACGGCCCTCCAGGCTTCATCAAATCCCGGCATGGGACCGTCTTAGAGGAGTTTCGTACCGAGAAGCATAGCCTACGTGTTCATGCAGGACAATGGGAGCGGGCGTCAAACTCGGGGTGATTCGGCGCTTGAGTTTACGCCCAGGCGGCAGAGCCGCAAATCCGCAGTTCGAGGACAGAACTAGTCGTCTGGGCTCGCCGTGGCGGTGATAGGGATACTCTCCTGCGCGCCAAAACTTTCGGTAACGATTAGGGTGCTAGCAAAGGTGCCATAGGAAGATGGGTTGAAGGTCACTGTGACGGTGCAAGTTGCGCCTGCCGAAATGATAGATCCGCACGTGCTTCCCTGCACGACAAGAGAGGGATCGCCGTTCATGGCGATTCCGGCGATCTGGACAGAGGCGCTGCCGGTGTTAGTAACAGTAACGGTCTGGCTGGAGCTATCGCCGATCGCATAACAGCAGAAATTGAGCGTTGCCGGGGACAAGCTGAGGTGACGCGGGAGGAGGCCTGTTCCGGCGAGAGTTACGGCTTGCGACGCACCCAAGTTGCCCGAATCGTCATTGAGGGTCAGCAGCCCGGTTTCCGGACCGTTGACCGTAGGCGCAAAAGATACATTGGCTATGCAGCTCGCTCCCGCAAGCAGTGTGCCCGGGCAATTGTTCGTCTCAGGAAAATCGCCACGCGCCGAAATACCGGAAAAGTTCAGTGGGCTGCCCCCGAAGTTGGTGATTGTGACGGCTTGGGAATTGCTTGTGGTTCCGATGTCCTGGTCGGCGAAAGTCAAAGTTGTGGGTGAAAAGCTGAGTGCAGAGGGACGCGGACTCGGCACCGGCACGGGAGTCGCTCCGAACACGTAGTAGGGACCGTAATATTGGGTCAACGCGCTTGATGAGGTGAAAACCCCCGTCATGTTGTCCACAATTTGCGCTCCGCCCCCTCCGACAAGGACCATTCCACTCGAATCGACGGCAATACTCTGCGGCGTTGCACTGGAGCCCAGGTAGATAGACGTCCAATTGGCTCCCGTCATATCGTCGACGCGAATCACCGCCGGCTGATAATACTCCGCATCAGCGACGTAAATCTTGCCGGCCGCGTCCACGGCAACCCCAATGGGAGATTGCAAAGAGTAGATGTAGCCGCCGATCACCGGGGACTGCGTCAAAGTAGTCCAATTGGTGCCGTTCATATCGTCCATGCGAACGATCCGTTTGTTGCCAGTGTCCGCCACGTAGATTCGTCCGCTGGCGTCAAATGCGACTGGCGCGACATACTGCGCGAATTGGCCAACGCCGGAGCCGATCGCGCTCATGGTTGTCCAGTTTGTGCCGTTCATGTCGTCCATTCGGACCAGCTGGTTGTTTCCTGTGTCCATCACATAAATTCTTCCGGCGGAATCGACATTAATGCCAGATGGATTCATGAATTGGCCCACAGCGGAACCCGACGTGCCGAAGGTCGTCCAGTTCGTGCCATTCATATCGTCGATGCGGACGACGCGGCCGTTGTAGGTATCGGCGATGTAAATTCTGCCTACGGAATCCAGCGCAATGCCATATGCGCCATAAAACTGCCCGACATCACTGCCTTGCGTTCCATACGAGATCAGGTTGGTGCCGTTTAGGTCGTCCGAGCGGAGAATCTGGCCGCTATTTGAGAAGTAAAACGGCGTGTAGGCGGAATTATAGGCTGTTGTTCCCTTGGCCGCAGCGCCGCCAGTTCCAAATCCTTGACGGGTAACGCCGCTGATCGCCTGCGATGCGCCATTCATACTCCAAGTACCGCTAATGTAGCCAGTGAAGCTGTAAGCACAGGTGACACGGCCGCCCCTGCCGCCGCCTGAGCAACTTTCTGCGAACGTGGCACTACTAAAGGTCGCGCTCAGGGTCGCGGTTCCGTCGTTCGAAACATAGGCAAAGCTGCCGCCAGCGCAATGGCCCGGGCCGGTAGGAGGGCAGTTAATGGTCAGAGTGCCGGCGGGTGTGGCAACGGTCGAGTGGATGACAACGCCGGAACTTACTTGTGTTGAACCGCCGGAATTGGAAAAACCACCTTGATCGGCGTACGCCAGAGGAGTCAAAAAGATTAAAACAGCGAGAACAAGAGTCTTATTCATGTGGGCACCTTATCCTCTCCATCGGAAAGTATGGAAAAGCGACGAGCCCTCTTCCAGGAACTAAAAATCAGCCATCTTGCTCGAACTGAATATTAAGAGAGCGAGAATTTTTCGATATTCGCTAGCCTCCGCGCGGCAGATTCTATCACAGCGCCTGTGAGGATGATCGACTCGAACTCCTGTCGGTTTTTGGGCAGCCGAAGTCTTCTTGGGATGGCCTGCCCGACTCAGGACAAGATCAGGCCATGAATTCCGGTGACGACGGCGGCAGGCGCGGCAAATCGGGCGGGCGGAATTTCGTTCAGGCGCGTTTCACTCGGAGCACTCCGCGCACAGGAATGAAAAGAGCCAAGGCCACGAGTGCGCAGGTGAACGCTTGCCAGAAGTGTAGCGGCGTAAAAGGCTCTTCCAGCGCCCCAAGAGCCGAAGTTAGGGTATATAGCCCTTCAAAATGCAAAACCTGCCAAGCTTCCGGTGCAAAGGTAAGGTTGCGAGCAGAATGGAGAATTTGCGCGTAAGGCTGGAAAGACCACAAGAGAGCGGCGCAAGCGAGGAGCAACGCAAGAGGAAGCCAGTCTGCGGCAAAGCAAATCGCACGGCGCAATCGCATCCTGTGATCGCTCATTCGTCCTCGTCGCAATTCCAGGGCAATCAGGCAGATTGCGACCAGCACTGCGAGGAGCAACCCCAGGACTGCAGAGAGCTGCACGCGGAGGCCGCTTCGTTCCAGTGCGCGTAGCCTGGTTTCTTCCATGCGCCGGAACGAATGTAAGAGACTGACCCTGCGCTCCTCAATTTGTTGCACCTGCTTCGCAGCTTCCAGGCTTTCGTTTTTCTGGCCGGTGCCCTCATAAAGGTCACGGAGTTCCCTGGTGGCCCGCCGGGAGAGGTCGAGCCCAAGCAATTTTTCGGAATCAGTCTCACTCTGGTTTGTCATGCGGCGGCCAAAGGAATCCACTTCTTGAAGCAAGGACCGCGCCTGTTCTGCGTAACCAGCACCGGAGGCTTCGTGTGTCTTTTGCACCAATATATCTGCATACGATTTAATGGAAAACCAGTCTGGCAACGGATGGGCCCAGAGGCTGACAAATGCTAGAGATGGAGAAAGCGATGCGTTGCGATTCCATGCTTCCCGGACCAATTGCCAATGCCGGGTGAAATAAGCGTCATAGCGAGACGAGCGAAAGGCGCGATCCATGTGCGCTGCCCAGTCCGGGTTGGCAGAAAGCAGTGCATCGACATAACCGGGTGCTTGCATGCGATGAAGGAGGAAAGACTGGAGGAGCGGCTCGGAGACGGTTCGCGCGGCGAGGAGTTCAGGGAAAGCGTTGTCGGGGTCGGCGGCTAGCAGACGAGCAAGATCATCTTTTGATGGCGGCGTGAATTCGGAATGGTCTGTCCGGCACGCGTAGATCCAGACAAGACTTGGGTCGATAGTTACTGCGCGATCCGCCAGCATCACTGCTTCCTTTGCATCAGGCGTGGCGAGCGCGACAAAACCCAGCGTGTTTGCATCTCTTTCCTTCTCGGCGCGAGCAGCGAGTTTCTGCAGAGCGCGGGCATCACTGGGATATCCCCGATAACCGTTCCAACTCGCGCGAACGGTAGAGATTGCTTCGCGGCTTTGCGGGAGGAAGAGCAGCATCGCACTGGCAACGAGTATGGCGAGGGTGAAGAGCCGGGAACGCTTCGGACGAAGGGGGGCTCCTGCTTCGCCTGGAAGGGAAGCCGCAGAAAAGCGAGAGCCGACCGGGAGCTTCAGCCAAACTAGAACGTGAGAAGCCGAGGCTCGGATGAAAAGCATGAGTCCTCCAAGGGCCCACCAGAAGGCTTCGAATGGCTGTTCAATTTCGTGGAATTCAGCGGCGAGCGCCTGGCCCCAGTGACGCGATTCCTCGGGCCAAAAACGGAGCGCGAGCTTAAGAAAACGATGAACGATACGTGCCGTGATCGGACGCCGGGCCGCAATCACGATCAGGCCTCGCTCGCGACAGGTTTATAGAATTCGCGCTGGCGCGCGGCACGAAGTTCCTCGCGGGCCCATTCGCGGCCGTTTCCGGAGAGTCGATAAAGATGACGCGGAGGCCGGCCTTGCGGAACAGCGTCCTCCCATTTGGTTTCCAGCCAGCCGAGTTCATCGAGGCGCATAAGAATAGGGTAAAGCGTTCCGGAGGGAATGCTGCTTTGGCGCGAGATGGCATAGCCGTAATGCCAATGGCTCGGGCGAGCGAGTAGCGCATCAAGAATCGTTAGAGTCTGACGCGAGAAACGGATGCGAACGCCCATTCCTTAAGTCTACATAGGTAGAGTTGATTTGCCAAGTCCTATCTGCGCTGCCTTGGCAACGGCCAAACGGCAGCAACTATCCCGGCGCTACGAATTCCATTGACGACGGCGGTGCAAAGGGGATCCAATACTGTAGTTGTCCACTATAGCCCCAGCCGGGAGGAAAAATTGCTCTCGGATCATGTCTATCATCTCTTTGGCCGTACGATCACCATCACAGGCAGGGAAGAGCTTCTGGCGATTGTGGTTCTCGTCGTGGCGGCGACAGCCTGGGCCGTGCAGCAGTTTCGCCGGAGGCGTGCCGTCGTTTTGCAGAGGTCCGTGGTGAGCGACCAGATCGTCTATGAATTGTCGCGGATCGCGGATGCACTCGATCGCATGTCCAATCGGCCAGTGGACCAGTACATTGCCGCACCCAACAGAGAAACGGACGAATCGACTGGGGGACGGATTCCGCTCTCCATGTTTGGGCGATAAGCGTCAAACGCAATCGGAATCTCTGACTGTGCGCCCTGACGTCGCCAAGGGTAGGAGTGTCAGCGAATCCCATTAGGGAAGGTGCGGGTGCAACAACCGACGAAAGATGCCGAGATAGCGCGGCTGGAACAAAGCCATGTCTGCGGCGAAAAACAGCGTGGTGAGTGTGCAGGAAACCAGAAACCTGATCGTATCGCTGCGGGGTTTTGCTGGCTTCCGTGAATACGCCCAGGCACACCCAATTATCACCAACAAATTGGAGAACCACGCCGGAACCGCGATTAAAAGATCCGGGCGCGCCAGATCTCCGGTACGGACCCAATGAGATAGCTCTTCAAGCCCGTTGAAGAAGAACGTGGTTGCAAAAATATTTGCATAATCCCAGAAGCCTGCGGCGGAAATCCCGACGAAATATCCCCAACGATTGCCCTTTAGACTCAGGGCGATTGTCACGATGTACATCCACGCTTGAAAAAAGTGTAGCCAGCGGATGTCAGCTTCAAACAAGGCCGATATAGCCAAGACCAGAATAAAGACGCTCGCTCCGATCAAAACCAGCCATTCCGGAGCTCCGAATTTCCTGTCTGCATTTTCCATGAACGACGGTACGACGCCGAGCATAGAAAAGTTCCTGAAGCCTTGCCCGCACATGAAACCCGTTAAGCGTGGTGATTTGGGGCCTGTGTTAGAATAGGGAGTTTAAGACGGAGCGGAAATTCTCATTGAGCATGCCTGAACAGCCCATCATTCCAGTTACTGAATTTGACCCCGAAGACGAATATCGCCCTGAACCTGAGCCTGAACCGCTGCCGCCATCGTGGATGGATGGGAGCCTGCGGATTGGGATTCACACGTCCATTGCCGGAAGTTACTTGAGCGCGCTGGAATCGGCCCGAAAACTGGGCTGCAACGCGCTGCAAATTTTTTCGGCCAGCCCGCGTATGTGGCAAGGCGGGTCGGCGCGTATTCCGGAAGTGGACGCGCAGGCGTTTCGCGCGCGTCAGGGCGAGCTGCGGCTCGGGCCGCTGGTCATTCACGCAAATTACCTCATCAATCTGGCGGCTTCACAGCCGATGTTGCGGACGCGGTCGATCCAGGCGTTTCACGATGAGATTGTGCGCGCCGTGGCGCTCGGGGCGGATTTTCTAGTAGTGCATCCAGGTGCGCGCGGCGAATCTACAATGGGGCAGGCAATTTCTACGATCGTGGAGTCCGTAAAGCAAGCATCGAAGCGTGCGCCCATGGGCAATCTGCGCATCTTAATTGAGAATACCGCGGGGATGGGCTCGGCGGTTGGTGCGCGGCTGGAAGAAGTTGGGGAGATTTTGGCAGGGTTGCGAAACGTGCCGGTTGGGGCCTGCCTCGATACGGCGCACCTGTTCGCCGCGGGATACGACATCAAGAGCGAGGGCGGACTGGCTTCGACCATCGGGCAGATTGACGGCGCGATCGGGCTCGAGAACGTGCCAGTGATTCACGTGAACGATTCGAAGATTCCGCTGGGCGGGCGAGTGGACCGGCACGAACATATTGGAAAAGGAAAGATTGGAGCGCAGGCGTTTGCCAGAATTCTGCGGCACCCGAGATTTGGCGCGGCGGCGCCGGAAGGATTGACGGGGCGGGCGTTTGTGGCGGAAACGCCGATTGATGATCCGGGCGATGACCGGCGAAACGTTGCAACGCTGTGGGAATTGGCGGGATTGAAGGAGCAAGCGCCGGAGGGGGACAAGGGATTTTCGATGTTAACCACGGCGTTGAAGAAAAAGATTTCCGAAAATAGAAAGATCGAGAAGAAGAGAAAAAATAACGCCGAGAAGAAGGCGCGGACGAAGAAGAGCGGAATTAGGAAGAGTACAGTGAAGAAAAGGAAGAGGGGATAGGGCGGCGTGGCGGAGCAGAACATCGCGGGCGGCGTAACAACGGCTGGGCCTGGGTACGATCCGCAGAAAATCGAAGAGAAGTGGCAGAAGCGCTGGGCGGAAGCGCGCGTATTCGAAACAGAGGCCGACCCGTCAAAGCCGAAGTATTACGTGCTTGAAATGCTGCCGTACCCCAGCGGCACGATGCACATGGGCCACATGCGCAACTATGCGATCGGGGACGTCGTCGCGCGCGTGAAGCGCATGCGCGGATTCAACGTGCTGCACCCCATGGGATGGGACGCTTTCGGCCTGCCGGCGGAAAACGCAGCGATCAAAAATAATACTCACCCTCGTGAGTGGACTAACAAAAACATCGCGGAATTTCAGAGAGTGCTGCGGCGCTTTGGGTTCAGTTACGACTGGCGGCGGGAAATTTCGACTTGCGAGCCGGAATATTACCGCTGGAACCAGTGGTTCTTTCTGCGCATGCTGGAGCGCGGGCTGGCGTACCGGAAAAAGAGCCGCGTGAACTGGTGTCCGAAGTGCTGCACCGTGTTGGCAAACGAACAGGTGATAAACGGCGGTTACTGCTGGCGGCATGAAGACACGCTTGTGGAATCACGCGAAATTGAACAATGGTTTCTGAAAACGACGGCGTACGCGGAACATCTGCTGGATGATCTGAAAGAACTGGAAGGCGGATGGCCGGAACGCGTCATCCTGATGCAGCGAAATTGGATCGGGAAATCGCAAGGCGCGAAAGTGAAGTTCGCGGTAGCGGATGCAGCAGGGGCGGAGCCGATTGAAGTCTTCACCACGCGCATTGACACGGTTTATGGCGCGACCGCAGTGATTCTGGCGCCGGGGCATCCGTTGCTGCCGAAGCTGCTGAAAGGTTCGCCGGTTCGCGCGGAAGCAGAAGCCAAGCTGGCGAAGATGCGCCAGACCTCGGTAAAAACCGAGGATCTGGCAACGATGGAGAAGGAAGGCTTCTTCACCGGACGGTACGCCGTCAATCCTTTCAGCGGAGAGAAGATCCCGATTTGGGTCGGCAATTTCGTGCTGATGGAATATGGAACGGGCGCCATCATGGCGGTTCCCGCGCACGACCAGCGCGACCTGGAATTCTGTCGGAAATATGGATTGCCGGTGCGCGTGGTGGTGCAGCGGAAGGAAGTTGAAGGTTCAAAGTTAAAAGTTGAAGAAGGTAAGAAGACGCCGGCGGCCGTTCACTCAGGCCAAGAGGCCGTGGAAGAGGCGTTCACCGAGTATGGAGTTAGCGTGAATTCTGGACCATACAGCGGGATGGACAGTGAAACCGCCATCGCGAAGATGGCGGCGGATGCGGAACAAAAAAGATTCGGACGTGCCGAAACCATTTTCAGATTGAAGGATTGGGGTATTTCGCGGCAACGGTATTGGGGCACGCCGATTCCCGTGGTGTATTGTGAAAAGGACGGAATCGTGCCGGTTCCGGACAGCGATTTGCCGGTAATACTTCCTGAGAAAGTCAAACTGACGGGAGAGGGCGGGTCTCCGCTGGCGGCAACGCCGGAATTTGTGAACACGACTTGCCCGAAGTGCGGCGGGCCAGCGCGGCGCGAGACGGACACCATGGACACGTTCGTCGATTCGTCCTGGTATTTCTACCGTTACTGCGATCCGCGCAATGAAAAAACGCCTTACGATTCTGCGAAGGTTGCCTATTGGTTTCCGATCGATCAGTACATCGGCGGAATCACGCATGCGATTCTCCATCTGCTGTACTCGCGTTTCTGGTGCAAGGTGATGCGCGACCTGGGAATGATCACGCACAACGAGCCGGCTGCGCGCCTCTTTACACAGGGCATGGTGCAAAAAGGCGGCGTGGCCATGTCGAAGTCACGCGGCAACGTCGTTGGTGCGGAAGACATGGCGCAAAAGTACGGAGCGGATACGGGGCGCCTTTACACGCTATTCGCAGCGCCACCCGAAAAAGATCTCGAGTGGAGCGAGGAGAGCATTGAAGGCTCGTGGAGATTTCTGAACCGCGTGTACCGGCTAGTGGAGCGCCACTCTCTAGCGGTAAAGGGAGTGAACAGCAAGAATACGGACGCGGCGACGGCATCTGCAAAAGAAAAAGTCCTGCTGCGCAAGGCGCACCAGACGCTACGGCGCGTGACGCAGGATTTCGAAACGCGCTGGCACTTCAATTCGGCGATTGCGCTGGTCATGGAGCTGACCAACGAGATTTATCTTCAGGAACCCTTGGAAAAGGAAGTGCGGCCGGAAATTCGCAAGGAAGTGCTGGAACTGCTGACGCTGATGCTGGCACCGATGACGCCGCACCTGGCGGAAGAGCTTTGGGAAAAGCTGGGATACAGCGGCGGATTGTGGAAGGCGAGCTGGCCGGCGTTTGATGAGGCGTTGACGCGCGAAGACGAAGTTGAAATTCCCGTGCAGGTGAATGGACGGCTGCGGGGCAAAGTGAAGGCCGCCGTGGGGGCCACAGCAGAGGAAGTCGAAAAGCTGGCGCGCGCGGATGTGGCGATTGCGCCGCATCTCGCGGGCAAGAGCATCGTGAAACGCATTTTTGTGCCGGACAAATTATTGAATCTCGTCGTGGCGTAAGGGGGATGGCATGATGGAGAGCGCGGCAAAACCAGCGGCGGAGCGGATGCCAAAGCAGGGAGGCAGGATGAAGGCGGAACTCGGCGGCCTGGTAGTGCTGGACTTCGGCGGACAGTATACGCAACTGATTGCGCGCCGGATTCGCGAGCAGCAGGTTTTCTCCGCCGTGCTGCCGTGCACGTGTTCGCTCGAAGAAATTCGCAAGCGCGAGCCTGCGGGAATCGTTTTGTCTGGCGGGCCAAGCTCCGTCTATGACCCGGAGGCGCCGAAGTGCGATCCGCAAGTGCTGGCACTGGGGATTCCCGTCCTGGGGATTTGCTACGGGATGCAGTGGATTACCCACACGCTGGGCGGCACGGTCGAGAAAGCGGCGCGGCGGGAATATGGCCGCGCCCAACTGAGCATTGAGGATTCGAAAGGGAATGAGGGATCCCACCTGTTTGCGGGAGTTCCTGCCTCGCTTCGAGTTTGGAACAGCCACGGGGACCACGTTCGAACGCTCCCACGGGGATTCCGCACTATCGGCCGAACGGAGAATGCCATCGCCGCGGTGGAGAATCCGGAAAAGAAGATTTACGCGGTTGAGTTTCACCCGGAGGTGAACCACACCGAGCGCGGAACGGAGTTGCTGCGAAATTTTCTCTTCCGTGTATGCAAAGCAGAGCCGAAGTGGAGCGGCGCGGCGTTCATCGAAGAGACAACCGCAGCGATTCGCGAGAGAGTCGGAACTAACTGGGCCATCTGCGGGCTAAGCGGCGGCGTGGACTCCACGGTTGCGGCGGTGTTGGTACACCGGGCGATGGGAGCGCGGCTGACGAACATCTTCGTGAATACGGGGATGTTGAGGAAGAACGAGTTTGCACAGACGCTGGAAATGCTGCGGGACAGACTGAAGCTGCACGTCTTCGGGGTGGATGCTTCAGATCGCTTTCTTGCGCAACTGAAAGGCGTCACGGACCCCGAAGAAAAGCGCAAGCGCATCGGCAGGGAATTCATTGCCGTCTTTGCCGAGGAAGCGCAGAAGCTCCAGGCCGGGGAAGCCCACGGGGAGATTGGATTCTTGGTGCAAGGAACGCTCTATCCAGATGTGATCGAATCGGTTTCGGTGAAGGGCCCTTCGGCGACGATCAAGACGCACCATAACGTCGGCGGACTCCCGGAGAAAATGCCCTTCGCCCTGATCGAACCGCTGCGGGACCTGTTTAAAGATGAGGTTCGCAGGATCGGCAAAGATCTGGGCCTGCCCACGGAGATCCTCGTGAAACACCCGTTTCCGGGACCGGGGCTGGCCGTGCGGCTCCTCGGAGAAATAACCCGTCCACATCTGGCAACACTGCAGGATGCCGACGCGATCGTGGTGGAGGAAATTCGCCGGGCCGGGCTGTATGAGAAGGTGTGGCAAGCATTTGCAGTGTTACTGCCGGTGCGGAGCGTGGGAGTCATGGGAGATGGGCGAACGTACGGGCTGACCGTGGCGGTCAGAGTGGTGGAATCTGATGATGCCATGACGGCGGATTGGGTCCGGCTGCCCGGCGAAGTGCTGGAACGGATTTCCACGCGGATCGTCAACGAGGTAACAGGAGTCACGCGGGTTGTCTATGATATTAGTTCGAAACCACCTAGCACGATTGAGTGGGAATAGTCCTGCTTGATGGGCTTACTGTGCTGGGAAGCAGACTTGCGGCACGCGGAAGAAATTCCTGCCGATACTTTGCGGCCGGCCAAAAAAACTGGCCGCGCAGCGGGTGTGCGCGGCCTCTCCCGAAAGTTCCAATGATACAGAAAGGCGACAACCGGAGAAGCCCGATGGTGGGACTAGCGGTTAGCCATTTTCTGGGCCATGTACAGAATAAGCTTGCGGTCCCCTTCTTCCACTTTGCTCAGCAAGCGGCGAAGCTTGTTGAGAAAGCGTGCATCTTTGCCGACGCTGCCCCAGGCGATGTCGTCAGAGGACTTGCGCTTGGGAAGATTCGGCAACTGCGGCGGTTCCTCACCGTCATAAAAGAGTTGATAGAGTGGGCACTCGAGAGCGCGAGCGAGCTTTTCAAGCGTTTCGATGGCCGGGACAGTATGGCCGTTCTCTACGCGGGAAATGTAACAACGAAGCAAACCCGTTCGCTTTTCGATGTCGCCCTGGGAGAGTTTCTTTTCTTCGCGGAGTGCGCGAAGGCGGTCGCCTATAATCATGCAGGTATTATTCCATGTAGGTAAGATGGGAAGCAAGTACAAACTTACCGATTGGGAAGTGGAACATTTGATGCAGGTTGGAGCAACCGGGAGAGAAAGCCGTAACCAAAAGCATATGGCGCGCGTCCCAAAAGTGGAGCCTTTCGAGACGCCCCCGGCGGTAGCAGCCGTGCAGGGGCACGGCTCGAAGGCTGCCGCGGTGACGCATGACCGCGAACTGGTTCGCCGGGCGCAACGAGAGGACAAGGAAGCCTTCGAGGAACTTGTCCGGCGTCATCAGCATCGCGTATTTGCCGTGGCCGGCGGGATTCTGCGAAGGCGCGAGGACGTGGAAGACATCGCGCAGCAGGTCTTTGTGAAGGCTTATTTCTCGGTGAAACGGTTTGATCAGCGAGCCGCATTCAGCACCTGGCTGTACAAGATCACGGTGAACGAATGCTGGGACTTGTTGAGAAAAAAGAAGGTTCGGCCCCTGGTGTACGAGTCGGATTTGAGCGAGGAGCAGGCCAGGCAAGTCATCACGTCCGGGGAGAAAGAAAATCCGGGGCCGGATATCAGCGAGAAGATAGAAGCCCGGGAGCACGTAGAGCGGTTGCTGGAAGGATTGGATGAACGCGACCGGCTGATGCTGATCCTGAAGGAAGTGGAAGGATATTCGATCGAAGAGATCGCTGAAGTTTTGAGCCTGAATGGAAACACGGTGAAAGTGAGACTGTTTCGGGCCCGGCGGCGGGTGGTAAGCCAGGCAAAGAAGCGTGGAGATTGATGGCGAAAGCAAAAGCGGCAAGGAGGCGGGTATGTGGAACCTGCTGAAGAAGAATGATGACGAGTGCGCGAAGTTGCGGGGTTTGTTGGACGATTCCGCTTTGGCTCGTCCTGAGGCTGCGCGTATTGAAGAATTGAGCGAGGGGTGGTCCGCGCCGCAGCGCAATCATATGGCGGCATGCAGGCGCTGCCAGACGGCAGCGCAGGATCTTCTAGCGACTCGGAAGATTTTCAAGGGCATTGGTTCTGCCACTGGAACGGCTAGGCCGTGGTTTTCGACGCAGGTTATGGCAGCCATTGCCACACGCGAGAAGGAATTAGCGGAAGCGGCGAGCACTTGGCTGGCCGTGCCGAAGTTTGCTTCGCGGCTGGCATTGGCTTCGGCGGCGCTTCTGCTTTTGACAAGCACTTGGTTGTTTGAAAGACCGCTAACGGCACCGAGCCAGCAGGCCAGCGCATTGGCGGCGCAGGAATCGATTTTTGAGGCGCCCCCGCCCGTGAACCAGGATGATGTTCTTGTTCCGGTGCAGGAGAACAACCCATGAATGGAATTTCGGCAACTCGGAAGGCAGTTCTCTGGGTGGGCGTGGTTTTCCTTCTGGGTGCGGCACTGGGCGGAATGATTGGCTATTCTTATGCGCATCATTTGGTATCGGCGGCAAGCACGCCGTTGCCGGAGCCAGCGAGGCGAGCGCAGCGTGTGCAGCAACTCACGGAGTTGCTGAACCTGACGAGCGCTCAGAGCCAGCAGGTGGACGCGATCCTGCAGCAACGTCATGCCGACGTGAAAACGATTCACGATCAAACGGATGAGCAGATCGAACAGATCCGTCAAAAAGGGCGCGACCAACTCCGCACGGTCCTTACGCCGGAACAAAAACCCAAGTTTGAAGAGTTTTTGAAGAACCTCGACCAGCAAAGAAAACGCAATTCCTCGAAGTAAACTGCCGCAATTCAGCGAAGTTATCAGACTTTGACGATTAGTTTGCCGGTGTTGCCGCCGGTAAAGAGCATGTTGATGGCGTCAGGAGCTTTTTCCAAACCTTCCACAATCGTCTCGCGGTCCTTGAGCTTACCGAACATTTTCCATTGACCCAACTGCGTTGCCGCTTCCAAGAAGCGCGCGGCGTAATCGAGGATTAGGAAGCCCTGGATGTGGAGGCGCTTCACTATTACCGTGCCGAGGCTGACCATATTGGGGTCTGCCTTGGTATAGCCGGATATGAACCCGCAAACCACCACGCGGCCATGAAGATTCATCCGGCTCAAGACTTCCTGCATGATTTCGCCACCGACATTTTCAAAATCGATGTCAATGCCTTTGGGAGTGGCGGCGGCGAGCTTTTCCTTCCAGTCCGGATGCTTGTAATTGATGGCGGCATCGAAACCAAGATCCTTGCTGATCCAGGCGCATTTGTCATCCGTGCCGGCAATCCCAACGACGCGGCAGCCGTGAATCTTTCCAATTTGTCCGGCGATGCTTCCGGTGGCGCCTGCCGCGGCGGAAACTACCAGCGTTTCGCCTCTCTTGGGCGCGGCGATTTCCATGCCGAAAAATGCGGTGAGCCCATTCATGCCGAGAACGCCGAGGAAAACCGTGTCCGAAACGAACGGAATCTTGGGGACTTTCTGGAAGAAGTGCTTCGCGGATTTGTCGATGATAACGCAGTCCTGCAGGCCTGTGAGCCCCGTTACGCGGTCGCCTTTTTTGTAATCGGGATGGCGTGACTCGACGATTTCGGCGAAACCGCCCGCGCGCATCACTTCGCCGATCGCGACAGCGGGAAGGTAACTATCGACCGCCATCCAGACGCGCATGGTGGGATCGATGGAAAGGTATTTCACGCGAGCTAGCGCCTGTCCGTCTTTCAGCTCAGGCACGGCGGTCTCGACTAACTGAAGATCGCCCGGAGCAAGCAGTCCTTTGGGGCGCGATTGCAACCGGAGCTGACGATTGGTAATTGGCATCGCAGCGCAGCCTAGAAGAGCACAGCCAAGAGTGGCTGTGCCAGTCTAGAAGGGAATATCTTCGTCGGAGATTTCGGGGCCGCCAGCGGACGGGGCGGCTCCGCCGTACGAATCGTCAGCGGGTGCGGCGTGGCTCTCGAAGTCGTCGCCACCGCTGGAGCGTGCTGCGACGCCACCACTCCCTGCCGCAGCGCCTTCGGCGCGGCCACCCAGCATGCGGAAGTTGTTGGCAACAATCTCAAAGCTGGTGCGCTTCTGGCCTTCCTTATCCTGCCATTCGCGAGACTGGATGCGTCCTTCGATGAAAATCAGCGAACCTTTCTTGAGGTATTGCTGAGCGATTTCGGCTTGCTTGCCCCACACGACAATCTTGTGCCACTCGGTGCGCTTCTGGCGTTCGCCATTTTTGTCTTTGTACGATTCGTCAGTGGCAACGGAGAAATTTCCGACGGCCTGGCCGCCGCCGGTGTAGCGGGTTTCGGGATCGCGGCCCAAACGGCCGACGAGAATTACTTTATTGACTGACATGAAACTCCCCCCTAAGACCGCGAAGATAGCACGTGAGTGAGAAAAAGGGAAATAAGGGCGAAGGCAAGAATCGGACAGCGCCAAGAAAATCCGTCAAGCGACATAAGCAAACCGCGTTGACAATCCAGCGGAGCGGCCCTAACGTTTCCCTTCGTTTTGCCGAATGGAGGATTTCACCGTGTGCAGACAAAAAACCGTTTGGTCAACGGCGATGGCTAGCATTTTGGTATTGGCATTCGCGTCGCGAAGCAGCGCGAGCCCGGATCAAATTGGCGCAGGAGTCGTCACATTGCCGATGGGCATTTTCGAAGGCCACGGCGACGTCGGAACGGTCCTTCACGAAGGCTCCGTGGAATACGACGCGGCGAAACGAAGCTACGCGATAGCGGGCAGCGGCGAGAATATGTGGTCCGCCAACGACGGTTTCCAATTTGCATGGAAGAAAATGAGTGGCGACGTGACGCTGACGGCGGACATCACGTTTTTCGGCAAGGGCGCAAACGAGCATCGCAAAGCGGTGCTGATGATCCGCCAGAGCCTGGACTCGGAGTCTCCGTACGCGGACGTCGCGCTGCACGGCAGCGGACTGAGTTCACTGCAGTACCGCGAGGAGAAAGGCGCGCCCACGCACGAAATCCAGGCCAACATTTCTGCACCCAAGCGTTTGCGAATTGAAAAACGCGGCGCGTACTTTTCGATGTGGCTCGCGGATGAAAAAGGCGAGTTTCGTTTGGCGAGCGGGTCCATGCGAATCGCATTGAAAGAGCCATTTTACGTGGGGATTGGCGTCTGCAGTCACGATAAAAACGTGGTGGAAAAAGCGGTGTTCTCGAATGTCGAGTTGAAACCGGCAGATCCTGCGGCCGCTGCTGCCTCTACCTTGTACAGCACGCTCGAAATCATCACGGTTGCTTCCACAGACCGGCGCGCGATTTACGTCGCTCCCGAGCGGTTCGAGGCGCCCAACTGGATGCCGGATGGCAAAAACCTGCTCTTCAACCGGAACGGGCGAATCCAAAAGATTGCCGTGACGGGCGGGACTCCACAGATTATTGACACGGGATTCGCGATGCGTTGCAACAACGACCACGGCATTTCTCCGGACGGCAAACAACTGGTGATCAGCGACAACTCGCAGGAGGAGCATCGATCACTCGTCTACATTGTGCCGATCAGCGGCGGTGCGCCGCGGCGCATCACACAAAAATCTCCTTCATACTGGCATGGATGGTCGCCGGACGGGAAAACGCTGGCGTTTGTGGGCGAGAGGAACGACGATTTTGATATCTATGCGATTCCAGCCGCAGGCGGCGAGGAGAAGCAACTGACGACCGCGAAGGGACTGGACGATGGGCCGGAATATTCTCCCGACGGGAAGTATATTTACTTCAACTCCGAGCGCACCGGGCACATGCAGATCTGGCGGATGCTGGCCGATGGGAGCGAGCAGGAACAGATTACGTTTGGAGAAGAGAACGACTGGTTTCCGCACATTTCGCCCGATGGTGAAAAAATGGTGTATCTGACGTATGACGCGAGCGTGAAAGGCCATCCCGAGAACAAAGACGTGATGCTGCGCATGATTACACTAAAGGACAAAAAGATCATTGTGCTGGCGAAATTGTTTGGCGGACAGGGAACGATGAACGTGCCTTCGTGGTCGCCGGATGGGAAGCAATTTGCGTTCGTGAGCTATCAGTTGGCGCCGAAGGGTCAGTGACTCGTCGCGAAGCACCCTTCACCGGGGTATCTGGTTAACCATAAGAACCCCATCCCCCTATGTTCTTTGTAAGTTGTCGTATCTAAAGGATTTAGGTTTTCTGCAAGTGGTTTATAATCAACACTTGCGGACACTTCCCTAAGTGTTGATTCTAAAAGAAGTTACACGAAGTCCTGTCGGACGCCTTCACGGGTGTTGATTCTAAATGACTTAGATCAAATTGTATTTGGTAACTGGAAAGATCGGAACCAGCGTAGTGGCAGAATTACTTAGGAGCCAACATACCAGACAGCAACGAAGAGTCAAGGAAGAATTGAAATAAGACGACGACGCCTAGCGTCGTATCTTCGTAACTGTTCACTCTACAAGACTTAAGTTGCATAGCTAGGCCTAGCTGGACCGACCAACCCCGGAGGCGAAGCGAACGCCCTGTTAGCTGAATAGACACATGGTCGACCTGTTTTCCCTTTTCATTCGTCCCCAACTCTGTATACTAAGCATAGAAATCACGCTCGTTTCTCCCTGGGCGGGGAGGACGAGCCAATCCAAAGTAGCCCCGTAGAAAGGCCAGTTCAGAAGTTCCCCGCAGGGCTGGCTGGGCAAATTCTCATGCATGCCGAATGTCGAATTGGTGTCTTCGTCGCCTGTTTTTTAGGTCGCTCATCGCCGACAAGGAGGCCAGCCATGGTTTACTGCAAGCGTTGCGTTCACATTGCCGCAATTTTGATGTTCGGATTGTCAGTAATGTGCGGTCCCGTGCGGTCGCAACAGTTTTCCACGCCGAAGAATGTGTCAAACAATGCGGATTATTCGTTTACCCCGCAAATCGCCGTGGATGCCTCTGGGAACATCTACACGGCGTGGGAAGATGATACTGCCAACAATTCCAACATCCTGTTCAGCCGCTCGACCGATGGAGGAGTGACCTTCCTCCCGACCCCCGCGCCAAAGCAAGTTTCCAATAGCCTGGGATGCTCCTTCAGTCCGGTCATGGCCGTGGATGCCGGCGGTAACATCAATATAGTCTGGGAAGACAGTGGTGATTGCAGTTTCCGTACCTCCAATATCTTTTTCAGCCGCTCAACCGATGGAGGGGTAACGTTCTCCACGCCAACGAACCTCTCCGCGACGATGACCACTGCTTTGTTTTCCGTGCCGCAGATCGCCGTGGATACCGCCGGCAACATCAACGTCGTCTGGGAGAGCGACACTGGCAATCTCGCCATCTGGTTCAGGGGTTCGAGCGACGGAGGGGCCACATTCTCGTCACCGAAGATGGTCTCCACTCATACTGGCGGCTCGTTAAATGCGCAAATTGCCGTGGACAAGAAGGGCAACATCAACGTGGTATGGGAAGATGATATTGCCAGCCATTCAGACATTTCCTTCAGCCGCTCCACCGATAACGGCGCGAGCTTCTCTTTCCCCATGAATCTCTCAAACCCTCTTGGCAATTGTATTGCTAACTCCAACACTCCGCGGATCGGCTTGGATGCTGCCGCCAATATCAACGTAGTCTGGACGAACGATTGCGGAGGTAATTTCGACATTTTCCTGAGCCGCTCGGCAGACAACGGAGCGACCTTCTCGTCTCCTAAGAATCTGTCCGGGACTCCTGGCTCATCTGCGAACCCACAACTTTTTGTGGATGCCACGGGCAACATTAACGTGGTTTGGGAAGAAAGCACTCCAGCGGACATCCTCTTTGTTCGCTCGGGCGATGCGGGCGCTACATTCTCCAGCGCACAGAACCTATCCCATAACTCCGGGTCCTCCACGAACGCGTGGCTAACCGTCGATGCCGGCGCCAATATCAATGTGGCCTGGGAAGACACCACTCCAGGCAATCGCGACATCCTCTTCACCCGTTCGACAGATTCAGGCGCGACGTTTCTTTCCACGCCGCTCAACCTTTCCAACAACTCAGGCCTATCTGCGGCCGTACAGATCGCTACGGACAAGAGCGGCGACCTCAACGTAGCCTGGCAGGACAGCACGCCCGGCGTGTCACAAATCCTTTTCAGCCGAATGACGGGTAACATAGTGACTAACCATCCGCCAGTAGCCAACGCCGGTCTGGATCAAACGGTTCAATCCACCGGGAGCGGCGGCACGCTCGTGACATTGGACGGGTCCAAGTCCAGCGACCCTGACGGAGATGTGCTCAGCTTCGTTTGGAAGGATGAACTGGGCAATGTGGTGGGTACCACGGCCGTTGTGCAAGTGACGGTGCAGGTGGGCACGCACACATTTACACTGACGGTCAGCGATCCTGGAGGCCTCAGTTCCGCGGCTAGCACGGTCATTACAGTGCAAGCCGTAAATCATCCTCCGGTGGCAGTCGCAAACCCCGACCAAACACTGCAATACGCTGGGCAGAGTATGCGCATGACATTGGACGGGTCCAAGTCCAGTGACCCTGACGGAGATGTGCTCAGCTTCGTTTGGAAGGATGAACTGGGCAATGTGGTGGGTACCACGGCCGTTGTGCAAGTGACGGTGCAAGTGGGTGTGCACACCTTTACGCTGACCGTCACCGATCCCGGAAACCTCAGTTCAACGGCTAAAACGGTGATCACGGTACAAGCGGTAAATCATCCTCCGGTTGCAGTCGCAAGCGCCGACCAAACCCTAGAATGCACGGGGCAGGGGATGCGTGTGATGTTGGACGGGTCCAAGTCCAGCGATCCCGACGGAGATGCGCTCAGCTTCGTTTGGAAGAATGAGGCGGGCAGCGTGGTAGGCACCACGGCCGTTGTTCAGTTGACACCGGCAATGAGTACGCACACGTTTACATTGACAGTCACTGACACGGGAGGCCTCAGCTCGATGGCCACAACGCACGTCACCGTTCGAGACACGACCGCCCCTTCCTTGACGGTCACGTTGTCCCCGAACGCTCTCTGGCCACCCAATCATAGGCTCGTCCAAGTCACTGCCACAGTCGTTGCAAGCGACAGTTGCGATCCGAATCCCGCGGTTGTCCTCCTGTCGATTACCAGCAATGAGCCTGACGAAGGCCTGGGAGATGGAGATCAGCCGAATGACATCCAGGCGGTGGGCGGCGGACCAATCCCGTTCGGGACGGATGTGCAGGCGTTCCTCTTGCGGGCAGAGCGCTCCGGAATGGGAACTGGCCGCATCTACACCGTCACCTACATGGCCCGGGATGCCTCCGGGAACCAAAGTTTGGCTTCGGCCCAGGTTTCCGTGGGGAGCCAGACAACAAATCCGACGTCAAAGCGATGGGACCGGGAGGCGGACCGGGATGCAGACCGTGACTCGGACCGTAAGTCGGACCGAGAATCAGAGCGGAAGTCAGACCGGAAGAAGGACCAGCACCGGCCGTAACACTAGAACGATGCCCAGGTCGCGGCACGGTGGCGCGGCCTGGGCACTTCCTTTTCCACCCGAACGTAAATTGAGTCGCGTAGACAGACCTGCGGCGGCAGGGAGAGTACCCCGTGTTTGATTGGGAACGCGGGCAAGACGCGGCGTTGTGCGCGTGAAATCCCCGGTCTACTCTGATGAGGCAATTTATCTGGTGGTCCGGTAGCGGGGAAGTGCTGCAGGAACGCAGCGCCCGAGCCACGGAGAACAGGACTCGTCATGTCGGAACCCTTTCGTCCTTATGAAAAGCTGGTGGAGATCACGATCTTCGGAAGAAAGTTTCAAGTCCCGGAGCGGAATTCGCTTCTGAGGTGCTTTCAGTTCATCAGCCCGGAAACGATTCCGTATGGGCGCTTCTGCTGGAATCAGGATTGTCAATATTGCCGGGTGACGTGCCAACTGCCGGATGAGGACGAGCCGCACGAGATGTTGAGCTGCAAATTCATCGTGATGCCGGGAATGGAAATCACGGAAATGAGCCAGGAACTGAAGTGGTGCCTGCGGGCGAAGCTGCCAGCGGACACGCCGGTCAGTTCTTAGTCGACAAGCGAAAAAGCATAGAACCCACAATTTGCTCTCCTAGCTGCATTCCACTACATTCTAAATGAGGGCCGGACTCCCGACCGGGTGGGGATAAATGCCGTCCGGCGCCTACAAATTCTTGCCATCATGACAAACTCAATTGCTTTGCCGTGTGATGGCTGCGGGCAGGCGGCGACGGCGGAACATATCGCGCGGCGGCTGCAGCGCCTGGAATGGACGACGCGGTACCGGCCGGTGCACATCCACACGCTCCTGCTGGGAGCGTTTTCTCCATTGCAGGATGAGGAATTTCTGTATGCCAGCAGCGGAGAGTTCCGCGGCGAAGGAGCGCAAATCCTGGATGCGGTGGGGATTTCGACAGCAGGGAAGACGCGGGAGGCGCTGCACGCGGAGTTTCAACGAGCAGGGCTTTTCGTGACGCACGTACTGGAGTGCCCGTTCGAGGATAACGGGACGTTCGAAACAGGCGCTCAGACGATGCTGAAGAAGCGGCTGACGGTAGTGGCGACACGGATCAGGCGGTCACTCAAACCAAAGCGCGTGATGGCGGTCACAGAAGAACTGACGCTCGTCATGGATGATATTCTGGCAATGGATTTGGGATGCCCGGTCGTGCTGGATCGCGGGAAACCGTTCCTGCTGGGGAGCCGCTCCGGAGAAAATAGCGTTGCGCGTTTGAGAGAGGCGCTGGCTGCCACGAACACGGGCTGAACGCGGACGAACGAGCCGCGGCGCCATCGGCAGCAGGTGCGGCGTCGGGAAGACGGCAGAACGTTTTGTTGAGTGTGGTAGAATCAAGTCTAAAGCCGAATGGAAACCGCTGCAGGGGTACCGCCGTGAAAAAACAAGCAAAGTTTGGCGTGGGAATCGGTGTAATCGTAGCCGCGATGGGATTTCTGGCGTGGCTTGGCTACGGGGAGAGCAAGACGTATTACCATACCATCGCCGAGCTTGAAACTTTGAAGGATTCCGCGAAAAGCCAACGCATGCGTATCGGCGGCACGGTGGCAGTAGGAAGTATTCGACACCTCAGCGGCCGCGTTGATTTTGTACTGGAGGGTGAAGGAAAGACGCTGCCGGTCAGCTACATCGGCACGGACCCTCTGCCGGACACATTTGTAGACAAATCCCAAGCCCTCGTCGAGGGCCGGCCCGGTCCGGAAGGACGCTTTGTCGCCGAGGTGGTTCAAGCGAAATGCGCTTCCAAGTATGAAGCAGCGCCGGGAGGTAAGGGTGGCGCCGCGCCCAGCCCCACCAAGAAGAGTGGGATTTAGGGCGCCCGGGATCTCCGGGGGATAGGCGGCTTTGCCGTGGATGTATTCGGTTCCTTTGCACTCCTCCTGGCGTTTGTATGCGCGGTCTATGCATTCGGCGGAGGCATTGCGGCCATCCTCACGCGCCACCCGCTGCTGATCAAAAGTACGCGGCAAGCTGGGATGGCCACGTGCTGCCTGATTTTCCTCGCCACGCTCAGCCTCGAATACCTTTTCTTCAGTGATAATTTTTCCATCGCGTACGTGGTGTCGCATAGCAACCGCGACCTCTCGACCTTTTACAAGATAGCCGCGCTGTGGTCGGGGCAGGAAGGTTCGCTGCTGTTCTGGAGCTTCCTGCTGGCCATTTATGTTTTCTCGGTATTGCTCGCTTACCGAAATAAGAACGGCGAATTGATGCCGTACGTCGGCGTGGTGATGGCCGGCGTGCAGATTTTCTTCCTGACGCTGAATAACTTCGTTGCCAGCCCGTTCAAGGCGCTGGCGGCACCGGGGGCGGATGGGGTGATGAATTACGTCGCGCGCGCCGATGGCAACGGATTGACCCCATTGCTGCAATATCCGGAAATGGTGATCCATCCGCCGAACCTGTATTCGGGATACACCGGCTTCACGATTCCGTTTGCCTTTGCGCTGGGAGCGCTGCTGGCTCGCTACCCGGGCGAGAAATGGATTCACCTGACCCGCAAGTGGACGATGATTGCGTGGATGTTTCAGTCGATGGGAATTTTGCTTGGCGCTCACTGGGCCTACGCAGTGCTTGGTTGGGGCGGTTACTGGGGATGGGATCCGGTCGAGAACGCGTCCTTCTTGCCGTGGCTGACAGGCACGGCGTTCCTGCACTCCGTAATGATGCAGGAAAAGCGCGGGATGATGAAGGTGTGGAACGTGTGGCTGGTATTCATCACGTTCCTGCTTTGCATCCTGGGGACGTTCTTGACGCGCAGCGGCGTAGTCAGTTCGGTTCATGCTTTCGCGCAATCGAGCATCGGAAGCTGGTTTGTGGGGTTTCTTGTGCTGATTATCGCGGTGTGTTTCGGGGCATATCTGAAGAATCGCGACTATCTGAAGAGCGAGAATCAACTGGATTCCATTGTTTCGCGCGAATCGAGTTTTCTGTTCAACAATTTGATCCTGCTGGTTTCGTGCATCGCCATACTTTCGGGAACGCTATTCCCGGTTTTTTCTGAGTGGATTACCGGCGACCGCATCAGCGTGGGCGCGCCGTTCTTTAATAAGGTGAATATTCCGATTGGGCTGCTACTGCTGTTTTTGACGGGAGTGGGGCCGCTGCTGGCTTGGCGGAAGACTTCCACGGAAAGCTTGAAGCGGAACTTTGGATGGCCGCTGGCAATCGGGCTGGTGGCAGGCGTGATTGCGCTTGTATTTGGCTTCCGGGAGATCTATTCGTGGGTTTGCCTGATCCTGTGCGTATTTGTCGCGTCCACGGTGGGCTTGGAGTTTTATCGAGGCGCTAAGGTGATTCGCGCGCGGTCCGACGCTTCGTTTGTGGCTTCCGCGATGGAACTCACGATGCGCAACACGCGGCGTTACGGCGGCTACATCGTTCACATGGGAATGGTGTTTGTTTTTATCGGGCTGGCGGGCGCGGCCTTCAACCGCGATTTGCAGAAAGACATGCGGCAGGGCGACAGCATGCAGATCGGGCCGTATACTTTGGTGCTGCAGGGTTTTGACACCAGACCGGAAAGGAATTACACCGCGCAACGACTGCTCGTAGAAGTGCTGCGCGACAAGAAGCCGATTATGATGCTTTATCCGGAGAAGCGGCGCTTCGAGACCACTGCGGAAAACGGGACAATGGTGGCGATTTATTCGACGCTGAAAGAAGATTTGTACGTGGTCTATGCCGGAAATAGCCCTGAAACGGGGCTTCCCGTGGTGCATGCGTATTTGAATCCGCTCGTGAAGTGGATCTGGTTCGGCGGAGTGGTGGTGGTGTTTGGAACGCTGGTGGCGCTGTTGCCGAATCGCCGCGCCGTGCTGGTGCTCGCCGGCGCACCGCAGCCGGCAGCGGCGGCACAATCGATGGCGCATGGGCTTACTCCATCCGCTACCATGCGAGAGGGCCATGACTAGAGTTCGCCCAATCGGCCCAATCGCGATGCTGGCGATGTTCGCGATGGCGCCGCTGCTGATCACGCCTGTTGGAGCGCAGCAGCTTTCCGACCGCGGGAAACAAATGGGCATGAAGATTAATTGCATGTGCCGAGGGTGCAGCATGGCTGCGGGAATTTGTTCTCATCCGGGAGGAGCATTCTCTGGGCCATGTGAAACAGCCAAAGCGATGCTGAAGAAAGTCGACCAGCACATCGCCGAGGGCAAGACCGACGAGCAGATTCTGCAGGCTTTCGTGCAGGAGTATGGGACGCAAGTCTATGCGGAACCGCCGAAATCCGGTTTCAGCCTGGTCGCCTGGGTACTCCCGAGCGTTTACCTTTTCGTGGGCGCAGGAGTGGTGATTTTTGTCATCGCCCGCTGGCGAAAGCGTTCTGGGCCGCTCACACCGTCGTCCGCCGCAGGCGCACCGGGCATTTCGCCCGAGATGCTGGAGCGTGCCAGAGCAAAGGTCGCACGCGAGACTCAGGATTAGACGGTGCCTGCTATCTTCACACTTACGAGCTTCGAGATTACTTCAGCGGATTGGGCGGTGCTGGGCGCGTGCCTGGCCCTGGCGGTGGCCACCCTGCTCTTCATATTTTACATTCAGCCGGATGCTTCGGACCTTGCGCCACACCGGACCAAGCTCGATCACTTGATGGAGCGGCGCGACACCATCTATGACAATTTGCGCGACTTGCGATTTGAGCATCGGTCCGGAAAATACTCGGAAGGTGACTTCGAAGCGATGAAGACAGCCCTTGAGAATGAGGCAGCGCTGGTGCTCGCTGAGATCGATCAGGTTACCGACGCGCAAGTGCGGCGCCCGCGCGGGACACGTTCGGCGGGCGAGAGCACGCAATGAGGCGCTCTTGCACAGCGCGGCTGGCCTTGCTGGGCGCACTCATCGTGGCTCCCCTGGCCATCGCCGAGGCTGGGACGGTTCACGGCACGGTGATGAACGGCACCACCGGCAAAGCGGTGTCAGGAATTGAACTTGCATTGATACAGCTTCAGGGAGGAATGCAGGAAGTTGCGCATTCCGCGAGCGGCGCGCAGGGAGAATTCACGTTTGACCATCCCGGACTTGGCGCGCAGCCGATGCTAGTCCGGGCGGTGTATCACGGCGTCAATTTCAACAAGGCTTTGCCACCGGGCACGACCACTGCGCAGGTGGATATTTATGAATCGTCTGAGGATGCGAAGACGATCAACGTTCTCTTGCACGTGGTGATCTTTCAACCCAAGGACACGACGATGATCGTCGGCGAGGAATATCAGATCGAGAACAAGTCCCAGCCGCCGCGAGCTTACTTCCGTAGTGATGGCAGTTTTGATTTCGCGTTGCCTGAGAAGGGTCAGCTTCAACAAGTATCCGCCGCCGGGCCGGCGGGAATGCCCGTGGTGCAACTGCCGATCGACAAAAAACACAATCGGTATTCGATTGCGTTCGCGTTTCGGCCGGGGGCGAATTCGGTACGGTATTCTTACGAGCTGCCCTACCCAGGAAACGCAGCGGCAGTAAAAATTCCCGCGATTTATGCGGGCAGCCGGTTGCTGATTGCTGCGCCGCCGAGCGTGCAGATCAGCGGTGATGGCCTGGCACCGAATGGGCAAGAGCAGGGCATGAATCTCTACGGCCGTCAGGATGTTCCCGCGGGTACGGTTGTAGCCGTGAGCGTGTCTGGCAGGGCGCCGGCACCGGACTCGAACGCTGGGGCGGACCAAGGTCAGCAAGGGGGTCAACAAGGCCGAGACGCGCAACAGGGCGGCGAATCCGCCGGAGTAAGTATCCAACAGGTTCCCGGACGGCTGGACGTATTGAAATGGCCATTGATCGCGGGCTTTGTTTGCGTATTCGCGCTGGGTGCGATTCTGCTCGCTCGCAGACCCGTCGTAGCGGTAGCCGGGGCTGTGCCGGAGACGCAGAAAAAACCTAGGGCGACTCCCACGTCGGCGTCAACCGCGCCCGTGTCTCCCACGAACGGAGCCTCGACTCTTCCCGAGGTTGATGCCGCCATCGGCAGCAGCCTGGATGCGCTGAAAGAGCGCCTGTTCCGGCTGGAGCTGCGCCATCAAGCCGGGACGATCTCTGAAGATGAATATGCACAGGAACGCGCGCGGGCGGAGAAAGTGTTGCGCGATCTCGTGCGAGGCTGAGCGTTGAAGACCTGGAGCGATCTGCCCATCGCCGAGGCCGTCCCGTGACGCCAGCGAGTTTTTCTCCCACAGGAATCCGTTTCGAAAACATTGATAAATGCTACGGCGGGCTGTACGCGCTGCGGCGCGTCTCCCTGGAGATTCCCGCAGGAGAATGCGTGGCGTTCGCCGGACGGAACGGCTCCGGCAAGACTACGCTGCTGCGGATTGCGGCGCGGCTGGCGCGTCCTTCGTCAGGCACGGTGAATTTTGTAAATGGAAGCGGGGAGAAATTCGAGACCCAGCCGCCGGCCGGTTTTGTGGCGCACGCCACGATGGTTTATGACGAGCTGACGGCGCAAGAGAACCTGGTACTGTTTGCGCGATTGCAGGGAATCGCGCAGCCTGCTGTGCGCGCCGAGGCGCTGCTCAGTGAAGTTGGTCTTGTGGAACGGCGGAACTCCCTGGTGCGCACGTTTTCCCGCGGAATGCGTCAGCGCGTTGCCATTGCGCGGGCGCTACTCAACGAGCCTGCTGTGGTTTTTCTGGATGAACCGACGACCGGGCTTGATCCGCAGGGGGCGAGCTGGTTCGCACAGACGCTGCGCCAATTGAGAGACTCGGGACGCACGATTTTGATGAGTCTGCACGGCGAGTCCGAAGTCTCCGCGCTGGCGACGCGGGCGATACGGCTGGATGCAGGGGCGGTCGTAGCCGACACGCGAACTGGCGGAAGCTTTCGTTCGATCCTCGCTTTTGCGAACGCGTGAATGGCGCTGCTCTCCAATACGGCGGTGCTGCTGGGAAAAGAACTTCGCACGGAGTTCCGCTCGCGCGAACTGCTCACCACGACGGTTGTCTTTATTCTTACGATTGTGGTGCTCTTCAGTTTTACGTTTGATCCATCGGTCAGCGAATCGCGCCGGTTTGGCCCCGGGCTGTTGTGGTTGGCGTTTCTTTTCGCGGCTTCGCTAATGCTGCAGCCTTGCTTCTTGCGCGAGCAGACGAACGACACGCTGAGCGCATTGCGCCTTTCAGTGAACGATCCTTTTGCCATTTTTCTCGCCAAGTTGGCCGCGAATACTCTTTTTATGTTATTTACCCAGATTTTGCTTTTGCCAGTATTCTCGATTCTGTACAACGTGCCCGTACTCGCGGCATTTCCGCAGTTGGTGCTGGTGATGTTCATGGGAAGCTTGGGACTTTCGGTAACCGGTACGGCTTTGTCGGCGATTTCCGCGCAGGCCAGAATGCGCGAGTTGCTGCTGCCGCTGCTGCTCTTGCCGCTGCTAACGCCAGTGTTGATCGCCAGCACGGAAGCAACCGCTGCGCTCCTCGTCCCGAATCCGATCATGCCGTGGAAGTGGCTAGGTTTTTTAACAGGGTTTGACGTGGTTTTTTTGACGGCGTTATGGCTTTTCGGCGAATATCTCCTGGAAGTGTAAACGGATTTGTGGCATGGGGCTCGGTGAGGACAATGGGATGAAGAAGAACATCTTGATCGCATTCGCGGTAGTGCTGCTTATGGGTGTTGCCGCGTATGCTTCACTCTTTGTAGCGCCCACGGAAAGTAAGATGGGACCGATCCAGCGAATCTTTTACCTCCATGCGCCCGCAGGGATGGTATCTCTCCTCTGCTTCTTCGTCTGTTTTGTCGGAAACTTTGCTTATGTGCTCAAACGCGAGTCCAAGTGGGATTGGCTGGGCGTGTCCGCTGCTGAAGTGGGAGTTGCCTTTTGCACGGTGAACATCATCACCGGTCCGATCTGGGCGCATCCCGTTTGGGGCATCTGGTGGACCTGGGACTGGAGACTCACGCTGACGTTTGTGCTCTGGCTGTTGTATATCTCGTATCTATTGCTACGAACGCTTGTCGAAGACCCGGACCGGCGTGCTTTGGTCAGCGCGATTTACGGCATTTTCGCGTTTCTGGACGTACCTCTTGTGTACGGCTCGATCCGCTGGTGGCGCACGCAACATCCTCAGCCGGTGATTATGGGTGGCTCGGGGTCTGGTCTCGAACCGACGATGGCGAAGGTCTTCTGGTTTTGGTTCTTCAATCTGGTGGTCCTCATGGTTTTTCTTGTGCGCGAGCGGTATCGGCTAGAGGCGATGCGGGGCGACGTGCAACTGCTCGAGCGTGAGGCGGAGGCGGCATGAAAGAACATTTTTGGAGCGTATTTTGGGCATACATGATTGGCTGGGGCGTTTTCTTTTTTTACTACGTCAGCGTGGCGTGGCGCACGGCGGCGCTGGGCGAACAGATTGAGCGCTTGAAGAATTCGTTGAACCGGAGCAAGTAGCTTGCCAGGGAAGAAGCGAGTCGGGATTGTGCTGTTTCAGCTCGGCGGGCCAGATTCGCTGGAGGCAGTCGAGCCGTTTCTGCTGAATTTGTTTCTGGACCCCGACATCATCCCGCTCGGTCCGTTCGGACTGCTGCGGCGCCCGATTGCGAAGATTATTTCTTCCCGCCGGTCGGTCCCTGTTGCGGGGCGCTACGCAGAAATCGGCCGGCGTTCGCCGATCGGAGCGCTCACGGAACGGCAACGACTGCGGCTGGTGGAGGCGGTTTCGCCCTACATCGATCCTGTAGCGGTAATAGCGATGCGTTACTGGCATCCGTTTACGGCGGAGGCGGCGGATGCGTTGCGCAAGGCCGCGCCGCTGGATGAAATTGTTCTCTTGCCACTCTATCCGCACTATTCCTACGCCACGACGCTGAGCAGCTTGAAGGAATGGGCACGGGTCGCGAATCAGACAAACTGGGGACCGTCCACAGGGAAACCTCCGGAGCGCACGATTGAAAATTTTCACGATCACCCGCTGTATATCCAGGCGCTGGTTCAGCGGACCGGGTCTGTATTACGGCAGTTTCCGGACAGTTCGCGGATTCATCTCGTATTCAGCGCGCATGGTTTGCCAATGAGTTTGGTCGAGAAGGGCGATCCGTATCCGAACCAGATCGAGGCGACGGTACGTTTGGTCAACGAATTGGGCGCGAAGAAGTATCCTGGCTGGCCGCGGACGCATTTGCTGTGCTACCAGAGCCGCGTGGGCCCCGCGAAGTGGCTGCAGCCGTCGCTCACGGGGACGATCGAGCGGCTCGGCCACGAAGGCGTGAAAGAGATGCTCGTGGTTCCCATTTCGTTCGTCACCGAGCACATCGAAACACTCCACGAAATTAATATCGAAGCCCGAGAGGAAGCGGAAAAGCTGGGCATTGAAAGATTTCGCATGATGCCCGCGGTGGGCGATTCGCCGCTATTCATCGCAGCGCTGAAGGATCTCGTTTTGCGGGCCGTGGGAATCGATGCCGGAGAGCCATCCGCGCGGCTTTCCAGCGTAGCGAGTTGAAGGTATAATTCGCGCCTGGTACGGGGGAAATGACTTCCACTTACAATCCTGGTGTGCACCGATTTGCCGTGTTCACGGTGTGCTGGACGATCCTCCTGTTTGTTGCCGGTGCGCTGGTTACGTCGAAGGATGCCGCCCTTTCCGTGACGGATTGGCCCACTTCCCACGGCGCGTTGGTTCCCCCGCTATCGTCGCTTCAGGGTGGCGACCTATTTGAGTTTTCGCATCGCGTTTTCGCGGGCGGCCTGGGGCTTTTGACACTTGCGCTGGCCGCGTTGCTTTGGATGAAGGAAAAACGGGTGTGGCTGCGCTGGCTTGGATTGATTGCAGTGCTTGGCGTGGCCGTGCAAGCCATTCTCGGCGGCCAGGTCGTGATACGGCTCCTGCATTACTGGCTGCCGGTCATCCACGCCTGCTTTGCGCAGATTGTTTTTGGGGCCGTGGCAGGCATTGCTGTGTTCACGAGCAATTGGTGGGTTTCTGACCAGCCTCAACTGGAAGACAGCGGGACTCCTTCGATACATTCGCTGGCGATCCTCAATGCGTGCGTCATCTATTTGCAGGTAATTCTCGGCGCCGGTTTCCGGCATAAGGAAATTCCGATTTGGCCGCACATGGCTGGAGCCATGCTGGTGCTTGGAATCCTGACCTGGACGGCGGTCGCGCTGCGTAAACGGTTTCCACAATCACTAGAGCTATCGCGGGCGCGAATCCTGCTGCATGCAATTTTCGGAACACAGTTTCTGCTGGGTCTGGCGGCTTACTGGTCGCGGCTCACGACTGCGGATGCGCCGCAGCCGATGCCCGTCATGGTAACGTTGACCGTGATTCATACGGTCGCAGGCGCATTGCTGTTCGCGTTTTCCGTGCTGGTCGTGCTGGCGTGTTACCGGCTGGTGCCACGCCGAAAGGAAGTTGCCGCAACGGCGCCGCGGCAGGTGACCACCGGATGAGTACGGCGCGTACCACGGAACTAACGCTGTCTGCGCGCGCGAATGGCTACGTCGCGCTGACGAAGCCGGACGTTTCCTTCCTCGTGCTGATGACCACGGCGGCCGGGTATTACATGGGTGCGCGCGGCCCCGTCGCGTGGCTCCACATGCTCCACGCAGTTTTCGGGACAATGCTCATTGCGGCGGGGACGGCAGCGTTGAATCATTACATCGAGCGTGAGTCTGACCGCTACATGCGGCGCACGGCTTTGCGGCCATTGCCCAGCGGCGTGCTGCAGCCGCGGGAAGCGCTGATCTTTGGCGTCGCGCTGGCGATTGGCGGGGCGGTGGATTTGTATGTGGCGGCGGGGGCGCTTGCTTCGGGACTCGGCGTGGCAACCTGCTTGAGCTACTTGCTGGCATACACTCCCCTGAAAAAACGCACTGTGTGGGCAACGTTCGTCGGCGCATTTCCCGGGGCGATTCCACCGATGATCGGATGGGTAGCGGCGACGGGATCGCTGGACCGCGGCGCGTGGATACTCTTCGGAATACTGTTTCTTTGGCAGTTTCCGCATTTCCATGCCATCTCCTGGATGTACCGCGAAGATTATGCCCGCGCGGGCATCATGATGCTGCCGGTGGTCGACCGCGAAGGCACGCGCACGTTTCGGCAGATCATTCTGTATGCCGTCGCGCTCGTTGGCATGAGCCTGCTTCCGGCAATTCTGGGACTAGCCGGCGTACTGTATTTCTTTGGTGCGCTCGTTACCAGCACTGCCCTGGTGCAAGTGTGCCTGTGGGCCGCGAGCAACAAGACGAACGCCCGCGCCAAATGGCTGATGCACGCAACGGTTCTCCACATCCCGCTGTTGCTAGGGCTGATGGTCTACGACAAACTCCCGCGGTGATCAGACTATCGTAAGAATCACTTCAGGAAGGACACCATCACACGTATGTTTTCGCAACCTGCGCTCAATGCTTCTCTCAACGGAATCAGCGCCCTGCTGCTCGCAGGAGGTTACGCGGCGATTCGTGCCGGAAAGCGCGACGTCCACAAGGCTTTCATGATTGGCGCGTTCAGTGTTTCCACTATTTTCCTGGCGTCCTACGTGATCTATCACATCCGCGTGGGACATGTTGTCCTCTTTCAAGGGCAGGGCTGGATCCGGCCGGTTTACTTCACGCTGCTGACTTCGCATACGATCCTGGCAATCGCAATCGTGCCGATGATCCTGATTACGCTGCGCCGCGCATGGCTGGAAAAATTCGACAAACACCGGCTGATCGCGCGGTGGACGCTGCCGCTGTGGTTCTATGTTTGCGTGACGGGCGTGATCGTTTATCTGATGGTTTACCAAATCTATGCAGGGAAGAGCAGTTGAGGCCGGGGCGAAATCCGCCGCGCAAAATCCCGTTAAAACTGAGGAGTATTTTCCTGGCGGAATCCGGGAGGTACCAGCGCTCCCGTAACCGCAGAGCGAATCGCCTGGCGCGTGCCGGACTTCGGAAAAACTATGTGCCAGAAGTCGATATTGGGATTGACGAATGCAATTCCCACGAATCGTCTTTCCCGTTTTTCCCGCAAGGAAGTCACAACACAGTCCGCGGAATTCGCTGTGTGTTCGTTGAAGACTTTGACGGTCTGGCCGGGAATCAAAGGCGTGTCCATGAGAACCAAGGCGCCGTGAGCGCTGACGATGTAAGTCGACGCTTTCAGATCAATCGTTTCGCCTTCGGGCAAGCGGCAACGAACCGTCAGAGGAATCTGAAGAGAAAGGCGCGTGGTACGCCTACGTTCCGGATAGCGAGTTCGTTGCATAAAGCCGCCTTGGGGAGACACTCGAGGCTACGAGCCGAAATGTTGGCACGTTCGCAGTCCAAAAACAAGCATTTTAACGATTTGGAACTCCTAGTACTTTGGAATTTTGTGCCTAGGAATCACCTCTGTTTGAGGGCAGCAATCACCGCGTCCGCGAATTCCTCCGTGCCGGCTTTGCCGCCGACGTCGCGAGTCGTATGTTTCGCCTGGCGGTAGACCTTTTCAAGGGCATTCCGGATGCGCTCCGCAGTGGTCCGTTCGCCGAGGTGGTCCATCATCAGGATACTGCTCATCAGCAGGGCAGTCGGATTGGCGAATCCCTTGCCGGCAATGTCTGGAGCGGTACCGTGGACAGCCTCAAACATGGCGCATTCGTCTCCGATGTTGGCACTGGGCACAACGCCTAGTCCTCCAACAAGTCCTGCGGCCAGGTCGCTCATTACGTCCCCGTAAAGATTGGGCAACAAGAGCATGTCAAATTGCAGAGGATCCATCACGATTTGCATGCAGGCGTTGTCAACGATGAGCTCTTTGTATTCGATGGCGGGGAATTTCGCGGCTACGGCCCGGACCGACTTCAGAAACAACCCGTCCGAAAGCTTCATGATGTTGGCTTTGTGGATGGCATGAATCTTTTTTCTGCCGTGGCGCTGGGCATATTCAAATGCGAATTTCGCAATTCGCGTGGAGGCCTTCTCCGTGATGATTTTCAGGCTCTCGACCACGCCAGGAACGACTTCGTGCTCTAGGCCGGAATACAAGTCCTCGGTGTTCTCGCGGACTAGAACCAGGTCCACGTTTTCAAAGTGGGATTTGACGCCCGGCACGTTTTTCACCGGACGCAAATTGGCGTAGAGGTCGAGCGTTTTGCGAAGGGCTACGTTCACGCTGGGGGCGCCGCCAGCAATGGCCGTGGCCATGGGGCCTTTCAGGGCCACGCGGTTCCGGCGCACCGATTCCACGGCCGCCTGGTTGACGGTTTTTCCCTGATCGGAGGAATTGTCGGAGCGTCCCGCGATCTCTTCCCACTCGATTTGCACGCCTGCGGCTTCCAAAATGCGGCGGGTGGCTGCGGCAACTTCCGGCCCGATTCCTTCCCCAGGGATGAGAGTAACTTTGTGATTGGTCATTGCATCTTATTGTATGCGAAGCGGATACCCATGTCGAAACGCGGCGAAGTGAGGGTTTCATGACAGGAACGCAGGGTTGCGCTGCCGTTTGAGAGTTCTGGTATAATGTACCTGTTGATAGCTTCGCGGGTATGCCCCGTGAGCGGAGGCCAAGAGGATTTATGATCAATTTGACGCCCGTTGCAAGTACCAAGGTGAAGGAAATCATGAACATGCAGAGCCCGGTCCCGGCGGCGCTACGCGTGGCCGTTGTGGGCGGCGGCTGTTCCGGTTTCCAATACCACATGGCGTTTGAAAACCAGACCACCGATGCGGACCAGGTTTTTGAGTTTGACGGGCTGAAGGTCGCTGTCGACCAGATGAGCTCCATGTATCTGGACGGGATCGAGATCGATTACATCGAGACGATTGAAGGCGCCGGATTCAAGTTTAACAATCCCAATGTGAAGAGCACCTGCGGCTGCGGCAGCTCCTTCAGCGTCTAATTCCGAGCAGGGAAGCACCCGGTACGCTTTCACACTTTCTTTCAGGCTCCTGAGCCGTAAGTTCAGGAGCCTTTTTTATGCCCTCTAGCCAAGCCGACTGGGATGCCAAGCACCGGCTCGCGGCCGATACGCCGGCCTCGGAGCCTGCGAGCATCGTCCGCGAACTCTTGCCACTTCTTCCATCTGGCCCGGCGCTGGACGTTGCTTGCGGGACGGGAAGAAATGCTGCGTTTCTTGCCGCGCGCGGGCAGCAGGTCACGGCGGTGGATTTTTCCGACGTTGCTCTGGACACTTTGGAAGTTCGCGCGCGCAGCATGCACGTCCCAGTGAAGCGCGGCAGGAGCTTCCATGACGTCCACGGGCCTCATCGCCGAGGACTTGAGTTACTCCGCGTGGATCTAGAGCAGGCACATCTCCCGGCGCACGCCTATGACTTAATTGTGTGCATTCAATTTCTGCAACGATCGCTCTTTCCACAAATGGTCCGCGCCCTTCGCCCGAATGGCGTTCTGCTGCTCGAGACTTTCACACGCGCGCAACTTGAATTTCCGGGTGGGCCGCGGAATCCGGCTTACCTCCTCGAAATCGGCGAGCTCCGGGAGGCATTCCCAAGCTTGTGTGTTTTGTTCTACCGCGAATTGCGCGCCGGGCAGGGAATCGCCAGCCTGGTCGCGAGGAAACGGGACAAGCGTGGTTGAAGACATATTGGCGGCGATTGAGTCACTTTGCGGAACGCCAGAATTTGCAATCTACGAATTCCAACCGTATCCTAAAGATGTCCGGGCATGAAAATAGCGCTCGCGCAGTTCAATCCCACCGTTGGCGACTTCGCAGGGAATGCCTCTCGCATCATGAGCTTGGCGGGACAAGCCAAGCAGCGAGGAGCGGACCTTGCTGTTTTTACCGAGCTTTGCCTCTGCGGTTATCCGCCACAAGACCTTCTGGAACGGCCGGCATTTCTAGACCGAAACATAGATGAACTGAAAGCTCTCGCGGGCAAGGTTCCGTTGCCGGCACTAGTAGGCTACGCCGGACGTGTGAAGAACAGCGCGGGCAAGTCCGCGGCCAACAAAGCGGCGCTGCTGTGCGGCGGGCGCGTCGTCTTTGAGCAGAGCAAGATGCTGCTGCCGACGTACGATGTGTTTGACGAATCGCGCTACTTTCAGCCAGCCGATAAGCAAGTGGTGTACAGCTTCAAGGACGAAAAACTGGGCATCACCATTTGCGAAGACGTTTGGAACGACCCGAATTTCTGGCCCACGCGCTTGTACGAGCGTGACCCGGTCGTGGAGCTCAGCAAGCAGGGAACTAGCGTCCTGCTGAATCTCTCCGCTTCGCCTTACACCATCGACAAAAGAAACCTGCGGTTTGAGATGCTGCGAGCGATCGCCATGAAGCAGCAGCGACCCGTGGTTTACGTCAATCAGGTTGGCGGCGACGACAATCTGATTTTCGATGGCGCGAGCATGGCGATTACCGGCGACGGGCGTGTGGCCGCGCAGGGGCTGGCGTTCAAGGAAGATCTCGTCCTCTTTGACACCGCCACAGGGCAGGGCGAAATTCACAAACAGCCGCCGACAGAAATCGCTTATGCCTACGAAGCACTGCTGACCGGCACGGCCGACTACGTGCGAAAGTGCGGTTTCAAGAAGGTTCTGGTCGGCTTGAGTGGCGGCATTGACTCTTCCGTGGTTGCTTCGATCGCGGTGGATGCCCTGGGGGCTGAGAACGTGCTCGGCGTTTCCATGCCGGGACCATTTTCCTCGGCAGGCAGCAAGAGCGACGCCGCAATCCTGGCGAAGAATCTTGGCATCCAGCTCATCACTCTGCCGATTACAGACGTGTTTGAAGAATACAAGCGGGCACTGGCACCAGCGTTCGCGGATCGGCCGGCCGATGTGACGGAAGAGAACATTCAGGCGCGCATCCGCGGCAATTACCTGATGGCGCTCTCCAACAAATTTGGATCAATGGTGCTCAGCACCGGCAACAAATCAGAACTCGCTGTCGGATACTGCACTCTTTATGGAGACATGGCTGGTGGTCTTGCCGTTATTTCCGACGTGCCGAAATTGATGGTGTATGAGCTGGCCTCCTGGATCAATCGCGAGAGGGAATTAATCCCTGCTTCGACCATTGAGAAGCCGCCTTCGGCCGAGCTGCGCCCCGATCAGAAGGACGAGGATAGCCTGCCTCCTTACGACGTGCTGGACCGCATCCTCAAAGCATATATCGAGGACCTGCACAGCCCCCAGGAGATTGCCGATCATTACGGTTTTGATATAAAACTGGTCCGCGACATCGCGCTTCTGGTGGATCGCAACGAGTACAAGCGCAAGCAGTCGGCGCCGGGACTGAAGATCACTTCGCGGGCATTTGGATTTGGCAGGCCATTCCCGATCGCGCAGAAATTCATTCCTTAGAACCATGAGGTCCTTGTGAAAAAAGCACTGACACTTTCCTTGATTGCGCTTAGCGCAACTGCGCCCCGAGCCCGAGGACAACAGACCCAATCGCCGACAGTCGCCGCATCAGCTAGCGCGACATCGCCGGCACAGAAGAGTATTGAGGCCTATCTTCGACATTTGTATGCCTTCGGTCCGAATGTCGCGCTGTTGGTCGGGCCTCCGACACCAACACAGGTCGACGGGCTGCTTGAAACCAATGTTGACCTGACGATTGACGGCCGCAAACAGACCGTGAAGTTCTACATCAGCAAGGATGGCAAATTCCTTTTTCAGGGTGAACTCTCGGACATGACGAAAGACCCCCTGGAACAAAACCGGGCGCAGATTCAGATGAAGGACGCGCCTTCGCTGGGCGACCCAACCGCCGCGGTCACGCTGGTGGAATATTCCGACTTCGAGTGCCCTGTGTGCCGCAAACTTCACGACGCATTGCGCGAAATGCTCCCGAACTACGCGGGCAAGGTGCGCGTGGTGTTCAAGGACTTTCCCATCGAACAGCTTCATCCGTGGGCAAGAACCGCGGCCATCGCCGGCCGCTGCGCTTACCAGCAGGACCCCAAGGCGTTTTGGAGAATGTATGATTCTATTTACGACAACCCGGAAGCAGCCGCAGCCGTCAACGCCAGCCGCGCGAATGGCCAACTTCTCGACGTGAATAGCACGCCTACAGTATTTGTGAATGGCCGGCGCATGGTGGGCGCCGATGCGCATCTGCTCGAGCAATACATCAACTACGACCTCGCCCAACAAAAAGCAGCGAAAGACACAGACAAGAAGTAAGAGAGGGAGGGGGCTGGAATCCGCCCAGCCGAGACCTGGACCCGCCTGTTTTCAGATCGATTTCGTAGTTAACATAATATTACTTATGAGACTCTCTCGCTAGGCGCCAGAGTTTACCCCTGGCGCGGGTTGGAGGGTCTACCGCTTGAGTCCCATCACCAAAAAGGCTTACCCGCTCTATGCCGCGCGCCTCTGGCGCATGGGCAAATCCGTGGTGTTTCCACTGTTTACCGCGGTGTCCGACGCGCTGCGCATCAAGCCGGAGGACCTGCTGCTCGTGTGGGTCCACCCGCCATTCATCACGCTGCGCCTTGCGGATCTCGGCAACATGCGGCCGATCGATCACTTCACCCAGGACGAGCTCATCGAGTCCTGGCGCAAGGTTGCCGACGCGCTCGAAGTGGGAGGCACATGATTCACATCGATTCGGCGGTCTGGGATGAGGGTTTCAAAGCTGGAGAGATCTCCCGCGGGCTTGTAGTGCCCTGCCCATATCCCCCTCGTTCCATCGAAGCGTTCTCCTGGTGTAGTGGTTACATAGAAGGCGATGCGAAGCGGCAGGGCTTCAGCTATAGCCGCGGAGGCAGCTGATGTTCGAGACGCGGCTACTCCCTCGCAAGCAGTTGCGCGTGCCGACGGAACCGTTGCGTGTGGCGATGGACACCGAAGGCCTCGAGCTGCTCACCGAGTCGCTCCGCGAAGTCGGCCAGCTCCAGCCGCTGGTGGTAAAGCCGTTCGGTGATGGCGCCGTCTCCCACAAAGCCATGACGGACGTCGCGCGCCTCGATGATTACATCAAGGCAGGCCTCTGCTTCGAGATCATCGACGGACATCGCCGGTTCCTCGCCGCGGAGCGCGCCGGCTTGGACCTCCTGCGCTGCACCGTTGTTAACACCGACGACGTCTCGGCGCACGCCGCCATGCTCCACGCGAACATCATGCGCGAGGACGTGACGCCGGCAGAAGAAGGCTGGCAATTCCTCGAGCTCGCCACCAAACACCAGTGGTCGATGGACCAGCTGGTCCGCACGT